>Ga0163109_10002568_pt1 | contig 14130 bp, 15 predicted proteins | sample CRUFie1St13metaG_FD_108704 | JGI IMG/M metagenome (GOLD analysis project Ga0163109, IMG submission 108704) | Marine microbial communities from the Costa Rica Dome - CRUD Field 142mm St13 metaG | ecosystem: Environmental > Aquatic > Marine > Oceanic > Photic zone | place: Costa Rica: the Eastern... | reverse complement strand
AGGCATATAAATCGCAGCTTTAAATTAAGTTTTTTGTAATTGCTTCTTCTAAAAGATGTAATCGGTCGTTGCCAAAAAACATTTTTTCTTTATAGAAAAAAGTGGGCGAGCCAAATCCCCCGCGCCCAATTAATTCATCCGTATTTTTTATCAACAGATCTTTGGCCTCTTGTGAAGCTATAAATTTTTTAAATTCTTGAACATCTAAGTTTGAATTTCCAGCAATTCTTAACAATAAGTCTTCTTGACTAATGTCTTTACCCTCAACCCAATAAGCTTGAAATACTTTATTAGCAAATGCAATTAATTGGTTTTCCTTTTTAGCATACAAGCAACCGCGCATGGCCTTTACTGAATTAACTGGAAAAACTTCGGGAAAAGTAATACTTATTCCCCTTACCTTTGACCATAAATGCAAGTCATCATTTGAATAGTTAAGCTTCAAAGGATTAGGTTTTTTCCTAAACTCGTATACATCTTGATTGACCGCATTAAAAACTCCTCCAACTAGTATTGGATTCCACTCTATTTCTAGCTCATGTCTTCTTGATAATGATAAAATCTCATTAAATGCTAAATATGTCCAAGGACTTGAACAGTCAAAGTAAAATTCTATATAGTTAGCATTCATTATTAACAAATATTGTAAATTAATTATCTTGTACAAACATAAAAAAGCTTTGAGCTTCATAGTAATAATATTGCTTAGCATTGGCGTTGGGGCAAAAATAAATATATCTGTATCAGAGGAAAAACAAGTGCTGTGCCAAGAAATTTATCACAAGATGACCAACGAACACTTTTTTAAAGATAAGGACTTGACCTCCATTAATTCTGAGATATTTGACGCATTAGTGGATCAGCTAGATTCACAGAAAATATATTTCACAGAAAATGAAATCGCCACATATAAAAGGAAATTTTCTCGATTTGATAATCCAACTAGCTATCAAAACAAATACTCAAAATCCTCTCTTTGCCCTATAGACTTAAAGTCTGAATTTGCATTTATAAATCTGTACTTTAACCGGTTAATTGAGGCAACTAACTATCAGCTAAAAGAAGTTTCAAGAAAGAATTTTGATTTTACTAAGGAAGAAATTATCTTAATTGATGATGATCAAAAAAAATGGCAGAAGAGCAAATTTGAGCTCAAGAAACTATGGAGAAAACTAGCCAAAAATGATGTTTTAACATCTATGCTTGCCGATAAAGAATTAGACGAAGCAACAGAAACTATTGAGAAAAGATATAAAAATAGACTCCGTAGGATCTCTAAAAGAAATGAGGAAGATATCTTTTCAATTGCTATGAACAATTTGACATCTTATTTTGATCCCCATTCTTCTTACTTCTCTCCTAAATCAGCTGAAGATTTTGAAATGACTATGAGTCTTAAACTTGAAGGTATTGGAGCCTTGCTTACAACAGAGGATGATTACCCAACCATAGTGAGTGTTGTGCCTGGAGGTCCAGCAGAAAAAACAGGAAAAATTTATCCTGACGATAAAATAGTAAAGATTTCTCAAGTCGAGGAATCTAAACCAACTCCAACCGATGTTGTAGGATGGAGAATTGATGAAGTGGTTCAATTAATTCGAGGTAAAGCTGGCACCAAAGTTAAGTTAGAACTTATTCCAGGAAAAACAGAGGATTTTAGTGAAAGGAAATTTGTAACAATTACAAGAGAAGAAGTAAAACTGGAGGAACAAGCTGCAAAATCAAGGATAGTTGAAATCCAAAGAAATTTGCAAACAATAAAAGTTGGCATAATAGATTTACCCACTTTTTATATAGACTTCAAAGCATGGCGAAATAGAGAGCCTGACTATAGAAGTAGCTCAAAAGATGTTGAAATCATACTTAGAAAATTTACTGATCAAAGAGTTGATGCTGTCTTGATTGATCTCCGAGGTAATTCCGGTGGCTCGCTTTATGAGGCAAATAAATTAACTGGATTATTTATTTCCTCCGGAGCAACATTGCAAGTCAAAGAGAGCGATGGCAGTGTAAGACCTTGGGGAGATGCTCGCGCTAAGCAAATTTGGAAAAAACCAATGGCTGTAATGGTGGATAGATATTCTGCATCTGCATCAGAAATTTTTGCGGGAGCTATTCAAGATTATCAAAGGGGGATAATCATCGGACAAAAAACATTTGGTAAAGGAACTGTTCAAAAATTAGATAATTTGAGCTCAGGGCAAATCAAAATTACTGAGTCAAAGTTTTATAGAATTACCGGAGCTGGGATGCAAAGCAAAGGCATACAGCCAGATATTACATTACCAAGCACATGGGATATCGAAGAAATTGGTGAAAGTTCATACGATACTGCTCTTCCATGGGATGAAATTAAACCAGTACGTTTCAGGAAATTTTCTATGGGGCCAACTTTAATTTCAAAATTAAATGATGAACATTTAACAAGGGTCAAGAAAAATCCTAACTTACAATATATTCTTGATATTAGAAAAAGATATGAGATACAAAAAAACAAAGAAGTGATCTCTTTAAACTTAATCAATAGAAGAGTTGAAAAAGAGGAAAGGCAGACATGGGCTTTGGATATAGAAAACAAAAGACGTGCCTCTCTTAGTTTAGAAATTTTTAGTTCGTTCATGGCCATGGAGGATTTCAATGATGCCAAAGAAATCAAAGAGGATGAGAGGGATTCTGAAATAGACATTGATAATGACTATCTTTTGAATGAAGGAATGCAAATACTTTCAGACTATGCAATATTTAATCAAAACCTTTATCTATCTAAAGCATCATAAGTATGAAAATTGTATCTTTTAATATAAACAGCATAAGAGCTCGTCCCCACCAACTTATTCATTTAAGAGATACCATTGATCCTGATGTAATTGGAATACAAGAAACTAAAGTAAATGATCCCGAGTTTCCAATTGATGAAATTAAAAAAATTGGGTATTACCCAGAATTTTGGGGGCAAAAAGGGCACTATGGGGTAGCAATTCTAAGCAAAAAAAAGGCTGAAAACGTCCAAAAAGGTTTTGTAGGTGATTCAGAGGATGACCAAAAAAGATTTATACAAGCTACTTTTAAATGGAAAAGAAAAAAAATTATCATCATGAATGGATATTTTCCGCAAGGAGAAAATAGATCACATAAAACCAAATTTCCAAAAAAAATAAAGTTTTATGATGATTTGGAAAATCACATAAAAAAACTTAAAAAAGTTGAAGAGAATTTGATTGTAATGGGAGATTTTAATGTTGCTCCAACTTATTTAGACATAGGTATAGGTGAACAAAATGTTAAAAGATGGTTACGTGATGGAAAAACAGCATTTCTTCCTGAAGAAATAGAAATGTGGAATAAAATTAAAAACTTGGGCTTTGTAGATACATGGAGAAAACAAAATCCTGAGGAAGGATCAATTTACTCATGGTTTGATTACCGCTCGAGAATGTTTAATGATAATCCTAAAAGAGGTTTAAGGATTGACCATATATTGCTATCAAAAAACTTGGAAGATTCTTTACTAAATACTGGGATAGATTATGAGGCTAGATCTATGGATAAACCATCTGATCATTGTCCAGTTTGGATAGAATTAAAATAATATTTAAGAATTATTTTTGTCTTTTTGATTGAAAAAAACTTTTTAAAAGTTCTGAGGATTCCTTCTCCATATGTCCGCCACTGTAACTTACTCTATGATTAAGATCTTTTCTGTCTAGAAATTTATCAATAGATGTAATTGCGCCTGTTTTTGGTTCCATTGATCCAAAAAAAAGATTGTCTAATCTTGCATCAACAATAGCTTTTGCGCACATATGACAAGGTTCAAGAGTTACATAAATTTGACAGCCGATCAATCTATAATTATTTATAAATTTACTAGCATCATTAATAGCAATTATTTCAGCATGACTTACAACAGATTGATCTGTTATAACGCGATTAAATCCTCTACCAATCACTTTATTATCTTTAACGATAATAGCTCCTACAGGCACTTCATCAATTTTTTCTGCTTTTTTTGCCTCATCAATTGCTTGTGACATGAATATTGAAATGAAAGAGGACATAATAGTTTGTGTTTTAAATGAACGTCGCCCATGAGTCCAAAGATCTTCTTTCGGATACTAATTTATTAATTTCTGAATTTTCATCTCTATATCCGATCGCCATTCCACAAAAAAGCATCTCATCATCTTTGGAGTTTAAAAATGCTGAGACACAATCGTGTTTAATTGACCATGCCTCTTGCGCGCATGTGTCAATCCCAGCTTCGATAGAAAGAAGCATAAAAGTTTGAAGAAACATTCCCAAGTCAGACCATTGAGGAGGACCCATTTGTTTATCAACATAACAAAATAATGCAGTTGGAGCATTGAAAAATTTAAAATTTTCCATAACTTGACTAACGCGACCTTCTTTGTCCTCTCTGCTAATTCCAAGCAATGAATACATTTGTTCTCCTAATTCATATCGTGAAGTTCTATATGGTTCTTTTAAATTCTTTGGGTAAATTTCATAAGCGGGTTCTTCGGTTTTTTTCCATGAATTCTGAAATTCCAAGAAAGAATCCATTCCTGCTCCATTGATTACATATATTCTCCATGGCTGCAAGTTGCCTCCTGATGCTGATCTGGAAGATTTGATTAATAATTCTTTAATAACTTCATTATCAACAGGTTTATCTATAAACTTTCTAATAGATTTTCTTTTGGAAACTGCGTCTGAAACATTCATTGGCTACCTCATAATATTTTTTTGCAATTCATATTGTAATTCAATAGTGTAAAATAGAATTCTTACAAAATTCATTAAATTTATCTCAGATGTTTCCTTCTCTATTTGAAGACCTAAAAAATCCTGCAATCCTAAAAGACATTATTTTTTTAGTTTTTCTAAAAGTATTTTTCGGAATCTTTATTTATTGGGCTTTGTTGCTTTCTGGATTAGAGTATCCATTTAATTTTCATGATTTTTCAGACTTATATAGAACCTGTTCATCAAATAACATTAATATTGGATTTACACAGCTTGTTTGCATTGCGAATATTGAATCTATTAACCAGCCCCTTCCAATATTGATCAGCATTTCATTAATATTAATGAGTTTTATTTTAATCTACTGTGCATTTTTTTATCATTTAAATAGAGTTGGCCAGATTTTTTTAATTATATTTCTTATTTTCCATCCCTACATTCTTATTAGCTCATTCAGATTAACAACAGATTTATTTGCAATGCTTGCAGTTTCAATCGCTTCATATCATATAATTAGAAATATTGAGTTTGATTTTTTTTTCTATGCTATTAGTATTTTGTTAATTTCATTTAGATATCATCTTACAGCGATTTTTTTCCCACTATTTCTCTACATGACTCTGGAGACATGGAAGAATAAACGAAAATTTGAGTTTATAAATATATTTTTTATAAGCCTAATAATTTTGGGATTAGCATTCAGTTTTTCATATGCAATTCAATTTGCTTCGCATAACGAGGGTTATTCTCTTGAATCAATATTTTTTAACGCTATTTATTTACTTGGATTTAGAGAAATGGTTGGAATAGACGGAATAGCAGCATTTCTTTGTTGTAATATTATTTGGCATAATATCCAATTTGCAATTTCGTTATTTCTTATTTTTATTCATTCATTAGGTATATTTGGGTTGTTTAAGCTAAGCAGAAAAACTGACAAAAAGATTCTTATCATTTTAATATATCTTATTCCATGCTTACTGGTAATCGGTCATTTAAGGTTTCTTCTACCACTTACACCGCTTATTTTAGGCGGAGCATCTTATGTAATTTTTAGTAACAGAAAATTAACGTAACATTTGAAGTAAATGCAAGATTTTTCTAAAGTCTATATTTTGATTCCTCTCTATAATGAGGCAGAGGTTATTGAAAATGTAATTAAAGAATTAAGTCAAATTTTTCAAAATATAGTTGTGGTTAATGATGGCTCAACAGATGGGTCATTAGATATTCTTAAGACCCTAGATATACATTTAATAAATCATCCAATCAATATGGGGCAAGGCTCTGCAATAAGTACTGGCTTCAATTACATATATGAATCTGATGCTGAGGCATTGATAACCTTTGATGCAGATGGGCAGCATTCAGTCGAAGATGCAGAAATATTTGCAAATGCGATTCTAGATTCAGACTATGACGTAATTTTTGGTTCAAGATTTATCAAGCATTCAAAAAATATTCCATTTATAAAAAGATGTGTTTTAATTTTGGCTACAAAAATTACTAATTATCTCTCTAAAATGCATTTAACTGATACACATAATGGAATGAAAGCAATAAAGAAAGATTCTTTGTCTAAGATAAATATAGAAATAAATGGTTATGCATTTGAATCCGAATTCATACAATGTATTTCAAAAAGGAAACTAAAATATTCAGAAATTCCTACAAATATTATTTATACTGAATACTCTAAATGGAAAGGTCAAAGCCTTATGAATGGTTTTATTATTCTTGAGGATCTTATAAAAATGTGGCTAAAAAAATAAAATGATCAAAACATTCTTGGTAATTCTGTTTTCAATTCTATTTTTGTACGGTTTCATTCGTCCATTTTCATCTGTTTTTTCAAGGTTATTTTTATTTTCTGGATCATTGTTAGGAATTTTAAGTGTTATTGGGATCGAGCAAACTGACAAAATTGCTAACTTTTTGGGAGTGGGAAGAGGCGCAGATTTATTTGTATATCTTTCTCTGCTGACTATCTTTTTATTTATTAACTATACAATAAATAAATTTGAAACTTTGAACGAAAAAATCTCAATCCTCTCTAGGTCAATTGCCTTATCTAAAATTAATAAAAATAAAGATGATTGACCTAAGGGGCTCAATAGTAATTTTGGGTGGTGGTCTTTCTGCATCTTTTGCAGCAAAAGAATTCCTTGAATCAAATTATAAAGTTGTAATGATTGATGCTGGTTTTAATAATGAAGATGATTTAACCAATCTTCATAGAAATGCAAAAGAAAAGTCTCCTCCATCATATAAATTTAAGATAAAAGAAAATGAGTTTGTCTATAAAAATTTTGTCTCAAAGCTCAACATTGAAACCAATAATTTTAATGCTATTGGTTCTCTTGCAACGGGAGGATTATCAAATATTTGGGGAGGAGGTTTAAGCAAATTTGATGCACATGAATATGAAAATGAGCATGAGCATTCAAAAATAGAAAAAATTTATAAAGAAATTCAGATGGAAATGCAAGGAACTGATTGTAGTGATAATTCTAATAAAAGTAATCAAGAAGCTGATCTGCGCTTAAAAATGCTATTTAATTCAACTAAAAAGGATCTGAGTTTTTTTCCTCCAATAAATGCATTAAGTAAAAATTCCAGTTCAGATAAAAATCATAATATCTATAACGCTACTATGCTAATAGATAAATTAAAAAAAAATAGAAATTTTCAATACATATCCAACAGCATCATAAAAAAGATACAAAAGACTAAAGATGAGTACATTTTAAAGACTGAAAACAAATTAAATGGAGATGGGAGGGACTATTTATTAAAATATGTATTTTGTGGTCTGGGTGTTATCTCAACAGCAAAATTAGTTTTAGCAATGGAGGAAGTCTATGACTCGCCGCTATCCCTTAAAACAACCCCAATGGGTTATTTCTTATTATTTTGTTTAAGCAAAAGACAAAATAAAAGTAGATTTGGACTTTCCAGCTTATCTTTTACGATTAATGATTCAAGCGGCACCTGCTCAGGAGGCTTATTCCCTTGCAATGAAGAAATACTTTCATATTATAAATTCCTCAATATACTTCCAAAATTTTTAAAAACTTTCATTGATAAAGTCTTCCTGCAAAGAATTTTTTTAGGCAATATTTTTTTTTCTAGCTCTATGAGCGCAAATGAAATTAGTCTACAAGAGAACGGAAAATGTATTATACAAGGAAAAAACCATGAAGCTCTTGAAAAAAAATTTTCTAAAGTAAAAAGAAAGATAAATGAATCTTTAAAAAATCTTAATATGTATGTTGTTCCTGGTATTGGTAAAATTGCAAGACCGGGAAGTGACATACATTATGCTGGAACACTACCAATTGATGACAAGGTAACAAAGAAATTATTTTGCAATAGTTTTGGGAAATTAAATGGGCATAAAAACTTCCATGTTATTGATGCATCTTTATTAAAGACTTTGCCCGGAAAGCCTCACACGCTTCATGCACTTGCACAAACTATTATTGTAACTAGAGAGTTTATATCTTCAGATGCTGCTCAATCTCTATAAACGAGTATTTTTCTTTTAGTTTTTTTAAATTAGGAAGATTTAGTAGGCCCATTAATCTTTCTGCAAAAAAATTAAATTTTAAAAATTTTAAAATCCTGATAAGAAATCTAAAAAATAAGATTGGAATACCTATAGATTTAATTTTATAGTAATGCTGCAAAAATGACCTGAAAGAAAGCTCATTAGAACCTGTAACTATAAACTTACCAACAGTTTTTTTATCAATAAATCTCTTAGAAACTGTCAACACAAAATCACAAGTATCTATTGGAGCGATATTATTAGTTTCAGATGGAATCGGAACCGGAAAGCAAATACGTTGCATGAATTGAAAAATCTTGCTTACTTTTGAATTTTCAGAAACTAAAAGACTTGGAGATAGGATAAGGTCTTTTTTTAGATCAAATAATTTTTCAATTTCTGCTTTCTCTTTTTGATAAAAGGAGGCGTTGTCAGAAAGGTGGTAATCAAAAGGAGTTGAAAAATATATAAATCTGGAGGAAAAACATTCTGAAAAATAATTAATTAAATGTTTAGTGCCTATCAAATTAGGTGATTGCGATAGGCCATTTTGTATATAAAAATCATGTGCACAATGGATAATTATACAATTTCCATCATATTGAATTTTTTTTTCAAAAGAAAAACTATTTAGATCAAATTTCATATAAGTTTCATTTTGATATAAATTTGGCTTATTTCTTCCAAGCAAAATAATTTTTTTATTATTTTCACGAAAAATATTTCTAAAAACGGAGCCAATTTGTCCTGAAAAACCTGTTAAATAAATTCTCATTTTAAAAAATAGTTTTTTGAAATAAATAAATAACATGCTAATGAAGAAATCAAATCAGCAATAAATTTTGATATGAATGGATCGGTAAAGTTAATTATAAAAATAAATAATGTACTTGCTAATGTTGGTCCTGCAAAAAAAGTAAATAAATATTTTGCTGAAAAAAATTTTATATCCGAAAACATAGCTCTTTGATAATATAATCCAGCTAAAAACCAAAATAAAAATCTTAGATAAAAATTATAAACAACAATATCTTGGGGCATCGTAAGAGTAATAAGATAAAAAATAAAAAACTCTAGGGCATATATTCCCCCAGAAATTTTGTAATATTGAAAAAATCTATTTATTTTCTCCCCCCAAATTAAAACTAGCTCCTCTAAATCTATTAATTGGTTTTTCTAAAAATTTATAGCTTAAGTGAGATAAATAAATAATAACAATTAGTCCAAATATTAAAAAAGAGGTTCCCAGTAACTCACTCTCAATTACTACTTGATTAAACCCCCTTTCATCTTGAGAAACTGGGAAATTAAATCCAAACTTGAGAATCTGCCTCATTATCCACCATACAATTCCATGAAGCATGTAGATTCCATAACTAATTGTTCCAAGATAAACTAACTTTTTTTTATTTAAAATCCTAATAATATAATTAGTATTTTGATTTGAGGCTTTTAGAGAAATTAGCATCAAACTAAAAATTATTGGAGTGAGAATATTAATTCCTATAACATCCTCAGGTTCAGAAAATACTATTGCAAATATTGAAATTGGAAGGATTAAGTATGAAATAAAATTTGGAATTTGAAAAATTATGTTCCTGCAAATGTTCCAAACAATCACTCCTAAAAAAAATGAAAAAAAGCATCTTATAATTCCATTACCAGCACTTAAGTTAGTATTAAATAAAAAAATGAAAGCTGTTAATGCAATAAATAAAGAGCAAAACACAATGAATAAAGCGTTTCTATTACAAAGTAGAACAATTAAAGCAAAAAAGAAATATGTAAAGAATTCAGCAGAAATGGACCAACTTGCACCATTCCAAGTAAGGTAATCTTGGGAAAAGGCATGGATCATGAAAACATTATGAATAAAGGATTCAAGATTATTTATGCTGAATGCAGGATTATTAGCTACTAAACCATATTTGATTTCTGCAATATATTTTGCATATTCTATTAATAAAAATATTAACAGTACGGCAATATGGAGTGGATAAAGACGAAAAAAACGTCTTGCTTGAAATTTTAAAGAATCTGAAAAAGTAAAAATTTTATTTTGAAAATTTAATGCAATAACAAAACCTGATAATAAAAAGAAAAAATCTACCATTAACCATGAATTTTTAATAAATGAATTACTTGTTAGATAAGAATTGATTCCAAAATGATAAAATGCGACTGATATAGCTGCCACACCTCTTAATGACTCAATGAAAAGAATCTTTGATTTTAAACTAATCATTTCAGGAGGTTTGCTAACTAAAAGATATAAAAATTAATTAGTAACAGCATAATATTCACCTATTTTAAACTCGATGTTTTGAGCAACACTAGAAGCATTCTCACTATCATGAGATGGCGTATACTTTGAAAATGGAATTAATCTAAAATCAAAACTGAGTCTCGTTTTATTTTCTTCATTAATTTTATTTCCATGCATTAATCCAGAATCAAATAAAAGCATCTCACCAAATCTCATATTTGATGGTAAAAAATCTTTTCGATCAAATGAAGATTCAAGCCAAACTGTATTAGTATCAAAAGCATCAGTTATTGGGACCCAAACATTTATTTCTTCTATAGGATGATTATAATCTCTATCTCGATGCCATCCACCAACCGCTTTATTATTGGGAAATTGAACTCTCAATGTAGGTCTTGCTTGAAAGACAAGCTTTTCTTTAAAAATATCTTCTGATAAATAGTTTATAAACTTTTTATAAGTTTTTAAGAATGTGCCCTCTTTAATACTATTATTTAAATCATATCCTGGATCAATTTTATATAAAATTTTATAGAACTCTAATTGCTGATCATTTTTTTCAGATACTACGCTGTCAGGCAAGATTGTTTTATCTAAATTTAAGTGAAGATCACTCAGATCTCCTGAGACAATTGAGGATAAATATGAAGAAAATATTTCATTAAAATTAAATTTCTGTGTATCAAAACCTAGAACAATTTTTTTATTTTCTAAATTTAAACTCATATTTTTAATCTACTCTGTTAAATGTTAGAGATTGTAGCAATTTTTATAGCAGCAAAACGATGTTATTTGATAAAAAGTTAAGTACAACTTTATTCCCACTCAATTGTGGCAGGTGGCTTACTAGAAATGTCGTAAACGACCCTGCTTACATCTTCTAACTCATTCACGATACGATTTGAAACATGTGCTAAGAAATCGTGAGGAAGCCTAGCCCAAGTAGCTGTCATAAAATCTACTGTCTCAACTGCTCTAATCGCTATAACATCTGCATATCTCCTCTCATCTCCAACAACCCCAACTGACTTAATTGGTATGAATGCACAAAATGCTTGGCTTACTTGATCATATAAGCCTGCTCTTATTAATTCCTCAATAAATATTGCATCAGCATTTTGAAGGATTAAAACTTTTTCTTGAGAAATCTCTCCAAGAATTCTTACCCCAAGTCCTGGACCTGGAAATGGATGTCGATTTAACATCTCCAATGGTAATCCAAGCTCAGATCCCATTTTCCTGACCTCATCCTTAAATAAATCTCGCAAAGGTTCTACCAATTCCATCTTCATATCATCAGGCAAGCCTCCAACATTATGATGGGATTTAATCACCCTTGCCTCTTTAGATTCTGATTCAGAAGATTCAATTACATCGGGATAAATTGTGCCTTGTGCTAAAAAATTAATCTCATCTTTTAATTTTGCAGCCTCATTATCAAAAATATCAATAAACGTTCTACCAATAACTTTTCTTTTCTGCTCGGGATCTGATATACCTTTGAGATGTCTATAAAAAACTTTCTTTGCATCAACTACTAATAAATTTAAATCCATCTTCTCTTTAAATAAATTTTCAACTTCTCTAGCCTCATTTTTTCGAAGCAATCCATTATCAACAAATACACAAATTAAATTTTTTCCGATCGCTTTATCTAAAAGCATAGCTGTAACGGATGAATCAACTCCACCTGACAAGCCAAGTAAAACCCTCTGATCTCCTATTCTTTCTTTAATCTCATCTATTCTTTGTTCAATGAGATTACTCATTTTCCATTGGGCTGCGCATTTGCATATCTTGAATATAAAATTTTCTAATATAGCCTTGCCCTCTCGAGTATGAGTAACCTCAGGATGGAACTGCAATGCATAAATGGATTTTTTAGTATGCTCCATAGCAGCTATTGGAGCTGATTGAGTTGAAGCAATTAAATCAAATTCGTCTGGTAAAGTTGAAACATGGTCTCCATGACTCATCCAAACATCGACAGATGATCCAGAGCTAAAACCATCAAAAAGCAAAGATGATTTTTCTAGAAGAATTTGAGAATAGCCAAATTCTTTATTTTTTGAGGAAGAAACCTGCCCACCAAACTGTTCAGCTAAAGTTTGCATGCCGTAGCAAATACCTAAAAGTGGTAGATCTAGTTCGAAGATTATTTCTGGAATTCTAGGTGTATTTGATTCGGTAACTGATTCAGGTCCCCCGGAAAGAATGATGCCTTTGGCATTCAAAGATTTGATTTGTTCTATAGGGGAGTTCCAGGGAAGTATTATTGAGAAAACATTAGACTCTCTTATTCTTCTTGCAATTAACTGAGTATATTGAGATCCAAAATCAAGCACTAAAATCGTATCGATATTTTTTTTATCCAAAGAAAGATTATGAGATTTGATCATCTTAAATGGCTGAGTTAGTTTTAAATATTATAATGGAAACTTTATTGAATCTTTCGAACTAAAGAAAAGGTTTAATTGTTTGAAAAAAATCGCTGAGAGCAGGTTTATTTTGAATAATTTCTTCTATTGACAAACCCTCTAGCTCATGAGGGAAAACTAGCCATTTATCAGTTTCATGTATATAAAAATCCGGTTTTCTATCTGTCCTATTTTTGTTAGGTTTGAAATATGGTGTAGCAATTTTAATTTCAGGAGTATTTTTTTTACATGCAGTTTTAAGATCAGATATTATTTGTTGGACAGATATTCCTGTGTCATGAACATCATCTACTATTAATAATGAGTCTTCAGACTCAACTTGTTTAATTATATAGTTGAGACCGTACACCTGAACGCTTTCTTGGGTTTCTCCGATACCTTTATAATATGAGGTTCTTATAGCAATATGATCAGATGGAACTTTTAATATATCTAGAAATTCTTGAACAGCTATGCCGATTGGAGCTCCTCCTCTCCATACACCAATAATATAATTTGGTCGATAACCACTCTCGTATACTTGCCAGGCTAGTTTGAATGAGTCCTCAAGCAAATCTGCTGGTTGTATAAATAATTTTTCCATAGGAAATTATATCAAATTAGAAATTTGATGAAGGCTTTCTTATTGGTTAATGCAAAGATTCTCTTAATAGTTCATGCTTAACCGAGCCATGATTTGTCTGGGTGGTATCAACTCTATGCCTGTGGCAGCAACACCAAAAACGTCTGTCATGCTTGAGTTAACACCATCTTCATCGGTAGCATTTAAAATCATTAAATCAAGGCCCCACTTGTCTCCAACAAAATCAAAGCTGGCAGTTAAATTCAAGATGTCATAGGCATCAATAGCATCAACTATCGGATTATTATTAACCCTCTGTTGAAACTCACCTCTTTTGACATACTGAATAATTCCTGTGAACAGACTTCCGGATTTCAAAGTAGTTTCATAAGTTAGGGATATGTCAGCAGTAAATTCTGGAGTTTTAGCAAGCTCGTTTCCTTTAATATTTTTTCTTAATGCATATCTAAGATCTTCTTCTCCGAAAAAGTACTGATAAGCATCTACATTATCTAAAGCCATATAATCTGAAGATACCTCAGAATCAAGAAACGCTAGATTCATGTCT
>Ga0163109_10002567_pt1 | contig 14134 bp, 11 predicted proteins | sample CRUFie1St13metaG_FD_108704 | JGI IMG/M metagenome (GOLD analysis project Ga0163109, IMG submission 108704) | Marine microbial communities from the Costa Rica Dome - CRUD Field 142mm St13 metaG | ecosystem: Environmental > Aquatic > Marine > Oceanic > Photic zone | place: Costa Rica: the Eastern... | reverse complement strand
CTGTGAGCAGAGAGAATCCAGTCCTCATTAAGAGCATCATCCAGAAATGCTCGTACGTCGTCTTCCAGCCCATCAACACCTGGAAAAGCTATTTTTAATTCTTCCACCAACTTCCCTAGCGTTGTCGCTTGCTGGCAACGCTCAAGGATGGCGGCTGCACTATCGCTCAGCTTTATCAGCCCCTCAGGAAAAAGCAAGACATGGCAGCCTTGCGCTTCCTCGAATTGGAGTCGATATTGCGGATTGACTCTGAACTCGTCTATATCAATATTCGGTTTGTGCATAGTCGTAATAAGCCCGATAGTGAAAAAGTGTCGGGGTGTCCCCAAAATCGCTAGAGCTCAACTTCCATTCCGTCATATGCCACCTCGATGCCCTCGGCGACGACTTTAAGCCTCTGCTCAGACTCTTCATTCAATATCGGATTTGTGTTGTTTATGTGGATTAGTATCTTACGCGGTTTTTTCATGGGACGTAAAACCTCTAACATGCCACCTGTGCCGGATTGAGGCAGATGACCCATGTCTGATGCCAGCTTGTTACCAAGCCCTACCTTTTGCATTTCATTTTCTGACCAGAACGTCCCATCGACGAGAAGACAATCTGATTCACTCATTAGCTGGCGGGTGTCATCGGTAATTTCCCCCAAACCTGGGGCGTAAAAGACTGACTTTCCTGTGCTCATCTCAACTATCTTAATCCCAATATTATCTCCGATATGTGCATCGTTTCGATGAGGCGAGTAAGGTGGTGCTTTACCGGTGACTGGTATCGCTGTAAAACTGAGCCCATCTATCGCATCCACTGTAAAACTCTCTCCTGATAGTGGAATCCTGTGCCGATCAACACCACCGTCCCAGTGTTTCAGCATATTGAATAGTGGAAATCCAGTTGTCAGGTCTTCAAAGACCATGTCACTACAATAAACCTGATGCGGACAGCCTTCTCTCAGCATCAGAAGCCCCGTCGTGTGATCGATTTGGCTATCCATGAAAACGATACCTTTGATGGCGGTATCCCTGATGGCCCTTGCTGGCTGCAAAGCTGGAAATGCTGCTAGCTGAGCTAGAAGATCGGGGGAGGTGTTAAAAAGGACCCAATTCACTTCGTCTGAACTTACGGCAATAGAAGACTGGGTCCGCGGGATTGCTTTTATTTTACCCGTACGAACGCCAAAACAATTTTCGCAGTTGCAATTCCACTGAGGGAAGCCTCCACCAGCTGCAGAACCTAAAACCCTTACTAACATCATATTGGATTCTTATACGTAATTTAACATTATCGATATGGGGTATTAATCGCCAGAAACAAAAACGCCAGACTAAGTCTGGCGTTTTCTCGGATTGCACGATTAAGCACCTTAGGGTGCACAGTCAATCTTCGCTCCGATTCAATCCGAAAACCTTAGACGGACTTGAAGTACATAGTGACTTCAAAACCTAAGCGGATTTTTTGATAAGAAGGCTTAGTCCACATACTAATCTCTCCCAACGTTGAGTTTCATCAATTAATTGAACGCCCAATTACTGAGCACCTTGAGGCTACCATAGTCTTAGTGGTTGTGGCCAGTCATATTAGGCTTTCTTCATACCTTTGCCGACCGGCCAAAAAGGATGCGGCACTGAATGATGAGAACAAAGTTCTGTGCTAAGCCAGCGGGAGAAATGACTGTTAGGGTGTGTTGCAAGAGTTGAAAAAATATAAGTAGTTGTTTTATATAATTATTTAAAAATATTTAAGGTAAAATTCTAACTCAGCATTTAAGGCGCGTATTTGATTTCTACTCTGTCTGAATCCATGCCCTTCATCTGAGAAGGTTAGGTAAGTCACCTCAGACCCCTGACGTTGCAACTTGTCACAAATTAACTCAGCCTGAGATGGGGGAACAACCTTATCTTCCAAGCCTTGGAGCAACAGAAGAGGCGCAGATATATTCCTGATCTTGTTGATAGGCGACCGCTCAATATATCGACTCTTTGTCTCGGGCAGAGGGCCAATTAAGCTATCGAGATAGTGCGACTCAAATTTATGAGTCTCTTGAGCAAGGATTTCTAAATCACTAATTCCATAGTAACTGGCCCCTGCCGAGAATAATTCGGAATTTGCCAAACATGCCATCACGGAGTAACCGCCGGCACTACCACCCCGGATTGCAATTCGATCAGGAGCGACAAAACCCTCGTTAATGACGTGCCTGACGCCGTTTTCAATGTCCTCGATATCGACTACTCCCCAATTCTGATAAAGCCGATGGCGATATTGCCTTCCCCACCCAGTGCTTCCGCGGTGATTCACATCAAGAAAAGCAAAACCGCGACTTGTCCAAAACTGAACTTTAAGATTTAACACGGCTCGAGCTGCACTAGTGGGACCACCATGAACGCCCACGATAAGAGGAGGCTTATTTTCGCCCTCAGTTTGCAAGCGAGAATTAGTTGGCGGATAAAAAAAAGCATACGCTTTTTCATTTTCGCCAGTATCGAATTCGATGTTTGATGGACAACTTATCGACGCGTGCGTAAGTTTCGTTGCAGTTCCGACTAAACGCTCTGGAATTATCTCCCTGCCATCCCGTGATCCTGATGGTAAAGCTACTGAATACACCCCTGGAAGTTCAGTCGGAGTGGCTCCACAAAAGTATAATGTTTCGCCGGAGACAGACAAACATTCGATATGCCCAAAACCATCAAGTATTGTTTCGTAGCTACGTCCTCTTTGAGAAGTCGTTTGTGCAACCTCTGCATGAATATGCAATACCGACCAGTAACCTTCGGAACAAATGCTCACCGCAATCGATCCATCTTCCCCGAAATCATAGTTGTATTTACCAAGTTGCCATTGAGCTGAACATGCTTCAGCGCGAATAGGACAGACATTTTCGGGCTCAGCGCTGTCAGTGAAACAGTTCAGATCATACCTATAAATATTCCACCAACCTGACCAATCAGCGATTACATACAATTGCCGATCACCATGAAATCGCGGCTGTAATATTGAAGCTGGGCAAGGGCCTGGCATGTGGGTTACATGTGAGAAGTAGCCATCGTCAGTCAATGACGCAACTCCGAGGGTAGTGATATCCCAAGGCATATTCGGATGATCCCACCATATGAAGGCAAGCGTGCAAGCATCGGCAGACAAAGTGGGGGAAGATACGAAATCTGATTTAGAAAACAATACTTCTCCATCAGTAACGCCGGCGGCTCCGATCGGCAAAGATACGATGCAATTAGACACCTTTGAAGCAGCAGACTCACGTGAACCCTGACCACCATGATCTTCCCTCACACAAATAAGGCGATTCCTCTTTGAGTCGTAAATGAAGTCAGCATACCTAAACCCGTTATTCGGAGATGTGATCAACTTGGCTTCAGGCTTTTGATCTGCAACGAACCCTACCTTCTCGATAGGCTGACAGTAGACGGCTTGGTCAGCGTAATTTACAAAATAAACATGATTTTTAACTACGATGTATGGTTTACCACCGTACTCATGCACTTTGGTCCTAACGTTGAAACGTGAGGAAGTAACCCGTCTTGGCTTCTCTCGACCCGTTTTCAGCCAGACTGCCATTCGGCTCAGGTCACCATTTATACAATTAGTGAAAAATAGCCCTTTTTCCGTCAACTGAATATGGCCTATTTCTTCAGAATGATTGCTAGCCTCTTCGGCAGTAACGACTTTGTGAGACGGCTTGTTTGAAGGGCTCATGGATCTGTAAAAATTTCCGTAGATTTATGCTTTTCTGTTAAGAGACCGGACGAAAATAAACCCCGATAAAGAAAGACATGCTGCAAAAAAGAAAGCTGTCTGGATAGCTGGAGATAAAAGCGAAATATCATCTTGCGTAATTTCAGCTCCTCCAATTCGCACTGCAAAAACAAGTGTAACAATAGCAGTGCTAGAAAGTTGGCCTAGTATGCGAGTAGTAGACGTCGCGGAAGAAGCCAATCCAAGATCTCGATTGTCTACCGTGCCCATTAAAAGTGTAGCGTTTGGCGTCGAGAACAGGCTAAAGCCAAGACCCGTAATGGTAAGCGCTACCACTGTGAGCGCTAGTGAGGACGCAGCATTATGTAATGCTAGAAAAAAAAGACCGATTGTTGTCAGCAACATACCCATCCGAGCGTATCGCCAAGCGTTGCGGTGATCGAACTTGCGACCAACTAAGGGAGTGCAAATCGCCATGACCGTAGGCTGGATCATCATAATAATTGCTGCAGGAATCAGCGACATATCTTTGAAATACTGGAGATGCAGGCTTATCAACATTACATTCATGAAGGTTGCTCCATACATAATCAGCGAAGCAACACAGCAGGATAAAAAAGTCCGATTTGTACGAAAGAGCGACAGATCCCAGAGGGGAAAATCTTTTCTTGCCTCAAACTTGAAAAACAAGTAACCGGAAACGCCAGACACAAAAATTAGCGCATATCCGAGCATTGATTGAATTACACTAACCCCAAGACAAAGCAGCCCTATCGAAAAAACGTATAGCACTGCACCAATGTAGTCGAATTCTCCAGGGTTCTCTGCTGACCACTCGGTTCGAATCCGGAAGGTTCCCACGTACAGTACAAAAAGCCCAAGAGGCACTTGCAGGTAAAAAACCGAGCGCCAGCCATAGTATTCGGTCATTATCCCACCGAGAAGCGGCCCCACAGCAAGACCCACATAAATCAGCGAAATTAGCCAACTAATTGCCTGTCCACGGTTTTCCTTGGGAAACACAGAGGAAATAAGCGCCATTTGCGTCGCGTAAAGCATTGCGGCACCAAATCCTTGCAGAAACCTCGCGAAAAGTAATTCAGAGCCATTCGAAGCAATGGTGGCCAGTAAAGAGGAAGCGACCACCGTACCGGCGCCGAGCAAGAAAATTTTTCTTCGACCCCACATGTCGGCCAATCGCCCAAACACAAGAACAAACATGGAACTTGCCATTAGGAAGGCTGTTGGCACCCAGCTAAGCTGTAAGGCAGTTAACCTGATGTCTGCAGCGACCACCGGCAGAGCAGCATTGACAGAAGAAAGCATCACTGGCACTGAAAATGCATTCGGAAGAACCATGCAGAGCAGTAGCCGCTGCTCCGCTGTGAGAGTGTATTTACTCACGAGAGGTTCCAGACAAGGTCAAAAATGGCTAGGCAGAGCATTACGTTCTTGTAAATCAACTAAGGTTGTATACATTATTTAAGAAGCCGCCCTCAGACGATCGGCTATTATCATTTCTGCTTGTTGCATTATTTTGTCTATTAGGCCCTTTACAGTTGGCAGGTCGTGGATTAAACCAGCAACCATGCCGCAAGACCAAACCCCTTCGTCCACTTGCCCCTCTTGCATAACTTTCGGATAAACTCCGGCTACCTCGGGAATAATGTCTTGGAACTTTATGTTTTCACCGAGCGCTGCCTCTTTCTCGAGAAGCCTTTTCGCTGCCGCATTGGACAGGACCCTTTCAGTGTTCCGCAAAGGCCTCATTACAAGTTTTGTATCCAATTCAGTGGCCGCAAGTAACGCCTCCTTTACATTATCATGCACCGGGGCCTCCTGGGTTGCTATGAATCTTGTGCCGAGATTAATTCCTTCAGCACCTAATGCTAGAGCAGCAACTAAAGACCTTCCATCGGCCATTCCACCGGAAGCGACGAATGGTATGGTAAGCTCGTCGGCTGCCCTTGGAAGCAAGATAAAATTAGGAATATCATCTTCTCCAGGATGCCCACCACATTCAAACCCATCGACCGAGACAGCGTCACATCCGATATCCTGCGCCTTCAATGCATGCTTAACAGATGTGCATTTATGAATGACTTTAATATTTCTCTCTTGCAGCTTTGGTAACCACTTTTGGGGATTGTTGCCAGCGGTCTCCACAACTTTAACGTCCTCTTTTATAATTACATCAACGAGCCCGGCATAGTCTGGCGGATCAAGAGATGGGAGAAATGTTAAATTAACTCCGAATGGTTTGTTTGTGAGGGTTTTGCATTTAACAATCTCTCTCTTAAGTTTCTCCGGTGTGCCTTGAGTAAGTGCGGTTATGATGCCCAGCCCGCCGGCATTTGATACCGCTGCTGCAAGGTCAGCAAATCCCACATAGTGCATGCCACCTTGAATTATTGGATGTTCAATATCGAGCAACTGAGTTATCTTTGTTTCCATTGTTAAAATGCCCTTCCCGGTTGATGCTGTATGTTTAGATTTAAGAACGATTGCCGATCGATGATCTGACCATTAGTAGCCAGTGCGATCATGCTATCAAATACACCTGCGGCGCGGCTGCGGGTGTCTGTTATAGTGTTCACTTGTCAGTATTCCTTCGTAGGGCTGTTCCGACCCGAACCATCGATACCCTATTTTACCAGAACACATCTTATGCCAAATTCGAGTTCTTCAAAACGGTTCAGCGATTTGCTTAGATTTTTTAAGAATAAAGATGCAGCGATACCTAGCCCTATAGAGCCTCCGGATCAGACGACAACGTGGATAAGGAAATTAGATCTCAAATCCTTTCGACAAGCCGCGGTACTCATTCCCGTCACAAAAACTGACGACGTCGGCGAGAGTAGCATAGTCCTCACTGTTCGATCATCAAACCTGAAAAGCCATGCCAGCCAAGTGAGCCTACCCGGAGGAACTTCAGAGGAGCAAGATCGCGACCTTATCGCTACTGCGCTCCGAGAAAGTTATGAAGAAATTGGCTTGAGACCAGAAGGAGTTGAGATCCTCGGTCAACTCGGTGAACTCGTCATGCCTTCTGGTTATAGAGTGACGCCAGTAGTGGGGATAATCGAAAACGATCTTGATTATGTCGCCAACCCCGCGGAGGTCGAATCTATCTTCCTGGCACCACTGAGCCTTGTTTTAGATACAGATGCGTATATGCGATCAATCGTAACTTACAAGGATATAGAGCGCACGGTTCTCGAACTCCACTACGGCGACTATCGCATCTGGGGCGCGACTGCGGCTATCCTCTATCATTTGGCGAAGAATACTTGATCCTTTACGAATTGAAGGAAAGAATAGCAAATGAAATATACTGCTCAAGCAAAGCTAGGGTGCTGCCCATAGAGGGAAACCGTCAAGCACCCCAAAAGCCATATGGCCCAAGGTGTAGACAAACCCTGTCAGTAGCACAATAGAAAGGATATCGAGCCATATCCCGGCTATCACCATTTTCATGATAGGGATGCGGCCAGATCCATAGACTATCGCATTGGGTGGCGTTGAGACCGGCAGCATGAAAGCACAGGAGGCTGCAACGGTCGTCGGAATCAACAGCAGTAGAGGATGCGCTTCGATAGCCTGGGAGAGACTCGCCATAATTGGCAGCGACAATGAAATCGTCGCTGTATTGGACGCCACCTCAGTCAGACCAGTAATGATCCCAACGGTGCTAACTACAATCACAAACGGACTAGCATCGCCCAGCCAAATCTGAAGCTGTGAAGCGATATAGTCAGATAATCCGGAAGTCGTGAATCCTTTCGCAATAGCCAGCCCGCCGCCAAACAGCAGGAGGATGCCCCAGGGAATTTTCTTAGCATCGTCCCAGCTGAGTAGTTTTCCACCGATCGCTTTGCCGGCTGGGATTATGAATAGAGTCAGGGCCATCCCAATTGATACGGTGCCGTCGTCAATCATATAGCCTACCGGTGAGCTCCCTGACGATCTCAGCAAATTATCGAGATAATAGCTCCAGCCAAAAATATCCACGTCAGCGCCAAATAATCGTTCCTTTCGAGTCATTAGCAAAAGCGCAAAAGACACGAATACTGCCAACACACGCCTTTCCTCAATTGACATAGGACCCAATTTACGCAGTTCGTTCTGGATAAAATCTCGACCACTGAAAGGTGTCGTGGGCGGCAACGGATAAACAAATCGAGTCAGCAAGAACCACGCAAGTATCATATAAACCGCACTCATCGGAAGCGCAAAAATCATCCAAGTCGAAAATGTCAGATCCGGCGCCTCAGGGAAAAGTTGCGGCAGCTGTGTGACCAAAACGCCATTCGGCGGCGTGCCAATCAAAGTCGCAAAGCCGCCAATTGAGGCGGAATAGGCAATACCAAGCAGCAAAGTGAGAGAGAAGTTCTCTGCCCGCCTGTCTATCATTTGACCCTGCTCCGCAAGCCCTGTATTGAGCTCTTCATACAGCACAATCAGGGACATACCCATCGGCATCATCATCAAAGCTGTCGCCGTATTCGACAACCACATAGATAAAAATCCAGTAGCCAGCATAAACCCCAGCACTAGTCGATGGGGCTGTCCGCCAACAACTCTAAGAATGTTGAGCGCGATTCGTTTGTGCAAATTCCATTTTTCAACTGCCACGGCAATAATGAAGCCACCCATAAAAAGCAGAATAATCCAATCCATATACTGATTCGCGACGTTTGGAAAAGTCACGTCAAAATCATGAACAGAAAAACCTTCCTGAACAGGCGCGGCATCGAGGTCTATCCGACTACCCGCGCCAACTTCTCTACCACGCATAATACCCAGGAATGGAAACAACGGGATTGGCAGCAGCGCAGTCGCCGCTAGTGGAATCGCCTCTGTCATCCACCAGATCGCCATCCAAAGAATGACCGCTGCCATCCGGGTAACTAGAGGATTGGCGGGATCAAGTTCAACGAAGGCAAGCATCAGGAAAAAGACCATTGGCCCTAACCACAGCCCCACCCTGCTGCGTGCAGGGACGGTGTTTTGACTTGAGGGAGAGTCAGTTGCTGATGTAGTCATTTTTCGTCCTGGCGTCACTGGAAGCCATGAGGCGCTAGATCAGAATAGCTCTGCAAGGAAATTTTCAAGAGATTGATAGCTGCGCTGTTCAGCCGTCAGGCTGAAGACTGTACCGAACTCAGGATTATTGGCGGCCGGATTAGTGAAAGCATGCATTGTGTTTCCGTAGACATGTACCTGCCAGTCCGCCCCAGCTTCAGTCATTTCGGTCTCGAATGCCATGACCTGTTCTGGGGACACCATCGGGTCATCATGGCCATGCAGACAAAGCACCTTTGCCTTGATGGCTTCGTTAATAGCCTCACCGGCTGCGAGAATGCCATGGATGGACACCACACCGAGAACGTCTGCACCAGATCTCGCCAGTTCAAGCACACACATGCCGCCAAAACAGTATCCAATTGCCGCGACTCGAGTTGGGTCTACCTGCGGGATATTGCGCCCTGCTACCAGAGCTGCCCGTATCCGTTGTCGCAGTAAGGTCCGATCTTCAGCGAACGGGCCCATCAACGCCGCATTGCCGTCAGTATCCCCGTCTGCGCCGAAAACCCCCTTGCCATACATATCAAGAGCAAGACCCACATAACCCATCGCGGCTAAACGCTCTGCTGCCTGACAGGCAAACTCACGCCGCCCGGTCCAGTCATGAGCAATCAACACGAGCGGCTTTTGCATTTCAGCCGATTCGAAAGCCACGTAGGCTTCCAGTGTGGTATCACCGTCTGAATAGTCAAGCGATTGAGTTATCATAAGAACCGCTCCTTTGGTTGTATTCTATTTGGAAATCGACTCAGTTCAGACCTTTAGCAGGTCACAGTTGTTCAAGCATTGCTTCCGCCGAGCTGACCTTGATCTCGCCCGGAGCTTCTACGCCAACATAAGTCACAGTGCCATCTTCAACGATCATGCCGAATCGCCTGCAGCGCATACCCATACCAAATCCGGTTCCATCCATTTCCAGCCCTATTGCGCGAGTAAACTCTCCGTTACCGTCCGCCAGCATCAGAATTTCCTCAGCATTCTGGGCCTTGCTCCAACTACCCATCACGAAGGCATCATTCACGGCCATACAGGCGATAGTATCAGCGCCCTTTGCCTTTATGGCATCCGACTGAACGACGAATCCCGGCAAATGAGTCACTGAGCAGCCCGGCGTAAAAGCTCCGGGGACCGCGAAGAAAACTACTTTCTTACCATCAAATACATCAGCAGATGATATATCTTTGGGCCCATCTTCAGTCATCATCTTAAATGTTGTAGCCGGGACGGTTTCCCCTACTTTAATAGACATTATTGATTACTCCTATTACTCGATAAATCTAACTAATCATGTGCCAGAACTGTCACAGCAAGTCTCAGAATCGATTGATAGTAGCAAATTCGAACGCTGTGTCTAATTAGAACAAGCAGAAAAGATAACGTTATTAGAAAACCATAAAAACTCTCATTTTAGTGACCATCGGGTCGATCTAGATGTCTATGGAGAATCCTTTTTTTATTGGCTCCAAATTTGGGTGGCTACTATTCTCACCAGGTAATGCCCTTACCATGCTTACGATATTTGCATGGCTTTGCCTGGTTTTCGGCTGGCTTAAGCTCTCCCGCTCGTTTCTCTCCTCCGTTGTCTTTCTTATGCTCATCACCTGCACATTACCGGTAGGAGAATGGCTACTCGCGCCACTGGAGAATCGATTTTCGGCCAATCCTGCCCTTCCAATATCCCCTACAGGCATAATTGTTTTAGGTGGCGCGGTGAATCCTGTTATGTCTGAGGCATGGGGACAAACCGAGATTGGTGAAGCAGCAGAGCGCGTAACAACACTTTTGTACATGGCAAACTTGTATCCAGACTCCCAGTTAATATTCACTGGCGGGAGCGGCTTAATCTCAGAACAGGGCTTCAAGGAAGCAGACTATGTTAGGTTCCTTTTTAAAGAGCTAACATTGGGAGATCGGGGTATTCTCGTTGAAAGTGAATCACGAAATACGGAAGAAAACGTGATGAATAGCAAAGCTTTATTGGACCCACAGCCAAATCAAGACTGGATATTAGTAACATCAGCATTCCACATGCCAAGGGCTGTCGGGGTGTTCTGTCAAGCAAACTGGCCGGTGATTCCGTATCCGGTCGACCACCGCTCTAATAGGAATAACCTTTTGAGACTAAGCTTAGACTTCAGCAAAAATTTAAGTTTGCTGGAGGAAGCGGCGCACGAGTGGGTTGGTTTAATCGCTTATAGAATTACCGGACGCACAGACCGTTTCATAGCCGGCGATCATAACCAATGCAACATTGGTTAAAGTGAGTTATGCCAGTTTTCCATACCACCCAATAATGCATTTTAAAGATCATTCAGACCAATTAATCACAGATTCAATCCAGGTAATATGAGACGAGATCCGCTCATAGATAGCGATAGCTCCGTACCGTCCTTGTGTTTCTTCATTATAGTCAACGTTCAAAAGCTGGCCTACGGCAACACCCGCTAAACGCGATCCAGATGCTGTAGTAATTAATGCAGGACCACCGCTGTCTCCCAACCCGAGCATACCTTCCGTCGGAAGGCTCGCAGATGCTGCCTCGCGAGGATCATCGAATCTATAGCGTAGATATCGTCCTGACTGACTGATTCGATTAGTAGCGTATCGCATCCGACCATCAGCATACTGCCGACCCAGAGTGCCGATACCAAAGTATCCCCAACCCACAATCGTGACGACCTTACTTAGCTCATCTTTTGCCATATTGAGTGCGATCGGTGGTGGGCTGGCTAGGGGGGCCTTGAATCTGATTAACGCGAGATCGACATCATCAACGGCACCCTGCTGATAACGCGGATGCTTGACCACCAGATCGATCTCTCTGGATTGGCCGGCAACTTCTACCGCAAAGGTTTCACCCCGGGCCGTTGCCACGCCCAGAGACGTTTCCTCAGCGCAGTGCGCTGCAGTCAAGGCCCATTGTCGGGCGATCAGGGTGGCAACGCAAATTTTGCGCATCCCCTGACGCTCAAGAAAAAAGACCGCGGGATAATCGATAATTCGGGTGTTATAAGCGGCCTGCCCGACATCATGACGAATTATAATGCCGTGACAGGATCCGCTGGAGAATAGTGCTGCCAGCACAAGCAAACAGCGAGGCATGAAGGCAACGTATCTCATTCGGACCTGCGTCGTCTCAACGGTCTCAGGTTTGGTCGATACGTCGTTTTGCGCGACATCCGTATCAGCTTCAGCACCCTCGCCATCACCACACACAGCGTAATTGCGATGAATGCAAGAATGCTCGCCGCAAGCCACTGTTCATGGCTTCCGCCGGGCGCGTAAATCAGATCGGAAAGCATGGAGAGATTCTGTCAGGCCTGATGGCACACCGGCAAGTACTACGTGACAAAACTGCGTCTTAGCTAAGACTGAAACCCAAAGCAACGTGTAGCGCACCCGACCGGCATCAGGGCTCTCCGGCCATATCGGCCACCAGTTGTTCAATGGCGCTGATTCGTTCCCAGGGGTCGTCGAGATCCAGCAATTGCTGCTTCTGATCAACCGCCATGGGGATAAACTCGCCAAGACGCCAGCCTAGCTCCCAGAGATTGCCGTAGTCGATAGTAAGCTTTTTTTGCTCAACCAGTGGGTGCTCCTCCAGGCTCTGAAGTAAACCTACTAGTGCGGCATAAGCGTCATTCAGTGGAATAGCCTCTTTGCCGAGGCGATCCTGCTCGCTAAGGGTCACGGTTGCCTCAAGCACACCACTGTCTCCCTGCCAACAGTCGGTGATACGAAATTTAGCCAGTCCCTCTACGGTGATGCCGAGCAGCCCATTTTCCAGCTGATCCCAGTCGATCACCGTGCAATAGGTTCCGGTACGGTGAATAGTCTGCCGACCCTCTTCACTGACAACCTCCTCTCCCTCGCGCAGCAGACAGATGCCAAAACCGGTCCCGTTCCGCATACATCGGCTGATCATGTCCAGATAGCGCTGTTCAAAAATCTGAAGATCAAGACGACTTCCGGGAAACATGACGACTCGTAGTGGAAAAAGCGGAATATCCTGAGGGGAATCGAGTTGAATCGGGGCATTCATCTAGTTGCTTACGCCAGCAGGGCGGCTCTAGTTTAGTGAGCCCGGCTTGGCCCTAAGCACCGACAGCAGCTTCTGCTGGATATTGTCAAACCCTCCATTGCTCATGATCACAATCTGATCATCATGAGCGCTGCCTTCTTCAACAAAGCTGACTATGTCTTCGACCGTGTCAAAAGCGTAGGCTGGGCACTTGCTTTGAGAAAGCAAAGTCTGAAAGTCAATGCCTGAGTTCTCAGGCTTCTTCCAGAGCACGATGTCAGCTGCTTTTGTCGCCGCGGCGAGATCTGTCTGTTGAATGCCAAGCTTCATGGTATTCGAGCGTGGCTCTATGATCGCGATCAAGCGGCCGCCCGAATCGCCAGCAGCTATTTTTGCAGCCATGCCTCTGAGCGTCGTGTCAATCGCGGTGGGGTGATGGGCAAAATCATCATAGACCGAGACCCCTCCAACCGTGCCCAGATGCTCCATGCGCCGCTTGACCCCTTCAAATTCGCGCAGGGCTGCAGTAGAAGTCTCTGTATCAATACCCGCATGGCGCGCGGCCGCAATCGCTGCAAGGGCATTTCTCACGTTATGCTCGCCAGTCAGGCCCCACTCCACCGCGCAGCGATTAACCATTTCACCCATAGCTCCTTGACCGTACTGGACGACTTCAAAGGCTTCTCCGGAGTCCTCGGACAAATTTGCATTCCAGAATGAGCCACCCCCAGAAGCCAGCAGGCGACAAACTTCGTCCGGCACGTTGACACCGAACTGCTGTCTCGGTGACCAGAGCCCCTGTGACAGAACAGCTTCCAACACAGAATCTCGATACGGAGAAATTATCAGGCCATTTCCGGGCACCGTGCGCACCAGGTGATGGAACTGGCGCTCGATGGCCGCCAGGTTTTCAAAAATATCAGCGTGATCAAACTCAAGATTATTGAGAATCGCTGTTCGCGGTGCGTAGTGGATGAACTTCGATCGCTTGTCAAAAAATGCCGTATCGTATTCATCAGCCTCCACCACAAAAAAATCAGACTCACCCAGTGAGGCCGACCGGGGGAAATTCTTGGTCACGCCTCCAATCAGGTAACCTGGCTTGGCCCCGGCGTATTCGAGCACCCAAGCCAGCATGGCACTGGTGGTAGTTTTACCGTGAGTACCCGCAACCCCCAGGACCCACTTGTTCTGAAGCACCGCTTGCGCCAGCCACTGAGGTCCTGAGGTGTACACCAGATTTTCACGCAGAACTGTTTCGACGGCCAGATTGCCCCGGGACAGAGCGTTGCCAATGATGACCAGGTCCGGTTT
>Ga0163109_10002566_pt1 | contig 14134 bp, 11 predicted proteins | sample CRUFie1St13metaG_FD_108704 | JGI IMG/M metagenome (GOLD analysis project Ga0163109, IMG submission 108704) | Marine microbial communities from the Costa Rica Dome - CRUD Field 142mm St13 metaG | ecosystem: Environmental > Aquatic > Marine > Oceanic > Photic zone | place: Costa Rica: the Eastern... | reverse complement strand
TTGCGGGGCAAGGATTTGGGCCTTTACTTTCAAGAAAAAATCATGAAAGACATCCTCGTTGTGGGCATGCTCAAAGAAGGTCAATTTCCGCGGTTCATGGGGTTCATGCAATCGGAGGAAGGCATTGCGGAGCGGAAGAAAATTGCGGATTTGACCCAAACCATCGGAACGGTGGCTCCTGACCACAGCAAGGTCATGTTCAAAATTGCGGTGCACGACATGGATGCCTTGCATGCCTTTCTCAATGGCTCGAATCCTGTGTCCAAACCCGTGTTCGATGAGGTGATGGACGGCTACGAGATCTACGAGCTCAATCGGGTGTAAGCCCTCACAACATTGTGACAAAAACACCGATGACTCAACCCGCATTCACCTCAAAAGCGTCGTTTGGAAAACGTGCGCTGGCATCCATCCTTGATGCCCTGGCAGTCGGCATCATTGTGTTGCCTGCGTTGCTTATTTACGTCATTCCATCTGCGTACACCTCCATGCCTGAATTGGCATCGTCAGAAATGGATGCCTTGATGATGGCAGTGGAGGGATGGCAATCCGGTGGCGTCGGAACTGCGGCCGTTGTGGTCAGTGCATTGCTCATGGTGGTTTACATCCTGCTAGAACCATTGACGGGAGCTTCGCCTGCCAAGCGCGTGTTGCGTCTCCAAATAGCCAGGCAGGACGGCACCTCAGGAAATTGGAAGTTCTTTTTGTTGCGCGCAGTGGTCAAAAATTGCTCTCAATTCCTTCGTCCCATTTCGGCGGCGCTCAGTGGAATGGTGAGTCTGGTCATGACCCTCGGGTGCTTGGCGGCTTTGGGAGAGAAGCGGCTTGCCCTCCACGACATCCTGGCCAAATCCGCGGTCTACGACGTCCCTCACGCCTCTTGAGTCCATGCATTGCACTGGAATTGCCGAGGCCCAAATTTTTGTTGAAGGTTCCGTGCGCGAATTGCCAGTCCGTTGTGTCACGCAGTTGATTTGATGGAAAGAACGAAGAGCACGAAGTCCGAATTGCTGAGGGTTCAAGGGCTGCACTGACCGCCAAAGGACGACAGCAGCAGCAAAAGGTCCGTCGTTGTGATGGCGGAGTCGCCGTCGATGTCTTCAGGGCAGGAGACGTCTTCAAAAACGCACGAGCCGTCGTCATGCGTGGCTGCCACCGAGAAATTGGTGGCCATCGGATAGGTGCATCCGGCACATTCGTCCAAACTGCAACTTCCATTGTCGTCGTTGGCCAAAGGTTCGAAGTTGCATGCCCAAGGGTAGGTGCAGCCTTGCACCACCTTGTCAAAAGCCATCCAATTCAAATTGAATGGCGCTTCGAGGATGGACACCCGCAACACCGCGGCTCCTTCGATGGGGAGTGCCACATCAAACTCAGAGGTGGCCCAAGTTTGCCAGCCTCCGGTGGCGGCGAAGTCAAATTCACCGAGTGCATGGGTGACACCCGACGGTTCAATGAGTTCCAGAGACAATTTGCCATCCACCGTTTCAGAAGCCGTCCTGAAAGAAACCCGGTGGTCGCCTTGTTCGGCGATGGCCACGTCGTACAACAAGTAATCCCCTGGGTCGAGGTACCCGATGTTTTGGCCTCCGCCTTCGTCAGAGGTGGATTCAAGGGAGGTGCCCAACTGTTCGATGTACGATTCAGCTTCAATCACACCGGGAATCGCATGGAGATTTGCGGGAGTCTCTCCAGTCCAAATCACGTCCATGCTCGCAACATTGTACCCTTCGCTGACGGTGTGAAGTGTCAGCGCTTGTTGTCCTTGCAAAAGGAGGACATTTTCCACCTGGATGGCCGACCAGTTGTCCCACCCCCCAGTACTCGGCACAGAGACGACCCCGGAGATATCTTCGCCATTCACTTCGAGGCGCAGCGCCCCACCGCCGGCGTCGGAAGCCACCCAAATGTCAAAGTCGTACAGTCCTGTGAATTCAGCATCCAGAGTGTACTTCGTCCACTCGCCAGCTTCCGTCCAACCCACGGCAAGGCCATTGTTGGGGCCGTTGCTGTTGCACCGCTCAATGTCCACTCCGTCGTTCCTGTACCGCCATCCATTGTTCCACGCCGTGAACGAGCCCCCGGAGACGTGGTAGGTCGCATCCACGGCATCGGAATAGGCAAAGCCTGCCCTCCCCATGTCGTAGTCTGAGGCATACACGATGCCGGGAACATTGCCGGATGTCGGCCACTGGAGTGTTTCGTCCGAGTAGGGTTGACGCATCAAGGCATCCACCACGTCAGGCTGACGGCGGCATGCCTCGGCTTTCAATTTCTCCGTCAAATCCATCAACACTGTCTTCGCATACGCCGGGTCTGGCGCAGGCCCATTTCCCGTCCAATGGTCGAGAAGCGCCTGGTAGCCGTCGGTTTTTGTGATGGACAAAGGGCAGGAGATGCTTTCGATCTTTTTCAACGGCCACCAAGCCCATCCGATGCCCAAATCCTCGTACAGACGCGCGGCATCCCTGAACCAAACGTTGGAATTTTCTCCGGTTTCCCCTAAGTAGAGGGGGACTTGATGGTTTTCACGCAACGCCAGAGCAAATTCCATCGTGGCTTGGTCATTCGTGCTCCAATACTTGTGGGGCGAATACACCATGTTCCCATCCCAAGGCGGGGTCAACCCGGCAAAGTCATTGGCAAACCAATTGCCCTCGATGAACAAAATGTGGTTGGGGTCCACTTGCCGGATGCTGTCTGTGCATTGCTCGTACAAAGCGCGAAGCGCCACTCCCCCCGGCAGATCCCAATTGGGTTCGTTCAGCAAATCGTACCCAGCCACCCATGGCTCATTGGCGTAGTGCGCGGAAATGCGCTTCCACAACGAGGCCATCTTGTCTCGGTTGGCGGAGCTCTCCCAAAGGGACGGTTTGGAGCTGTCGTAATCGGAAATGGCGGCATCGTAGCCCTGTCCTCCTGGGGCGGCGTGCAAGTCCAAAATGACGTACATGCCGCGGCTTGAGCACCACTTGACCACACTGTCGGTCAGGGCAAACCCGAGTTCAAGCCAGGTGTTTTCCGAGTCCACAGGTTCTTCTTCGATGGGCAAGGTGAACAGGTTGTAGTGCATTGGGATGCGCACGGAGTTGAAGCCCCAAGTGTGCAGTGAGTCGATGTCCGGCTCGCGCACGTGGTTGTGCAGCCACGCGTCGTAAAACTCCTCGGTGGCTTCGGGACCAATCAAGGCTTCGATGGCCGCCTTGATTTCGTGCTGGGGGTTGGCAAAAGATTGCGTTTGCAGCATGTATCCTTCCTGCACCATCCAACCGCCCAAGCCCATGCCTTTGAGAATCACCTCTTCGCCGAGGCCATTTTCAATTTGGGTGCCATTGGTGGTGAGCCATGCACTTTCCTGAGCGTGGAGCACCAAAGTGGCGCACAAGGCCAGCAGTGCTGTCGCCAATGATGTCAGCGTCTTGGGCATTCTAGAAAGATAAGCACGGACGTCCGAGCGGCGAATGGATGCGCTCTTCTGGTCATGCGTGCGTGGAGTTCGCAAAGCTCATTTCCGCTGTTGGACCAGAAGGTCAAGTTGAACCTTGATGGCGGGTGGTCTGGCGAGTACATTTGGCGGCAATACAAAACTCACCTTATGATTCGATTGACTTTTTTGTGCTTGACCATGACCGCCATTGGGGTGGCGTGTGGAGTGTCCCAAGTCGATTCTACTCCCGGTCAAACATCTTCCCAAACGTATGACTCGGCGCGTTTGTACACCACGGCAGAATCCACGGACAAGCGGCTCACAGACGAGGGGGATGTCGAATTCGTCGAGGCCAATCAACCGCTTGAAACGGAAGTGGCCATTTTTGTCAACCCCAGAAAGAAATTTCAGTCATTCTTGGGGATTGGGGGCGCCATCACCGATGCATCCGCTGAGGTCTTCTCTCAGTTGAGCGAGTCGAGGCAAGAACAGCTGTTGGAGGCATATTTTGGACCGGAAGGCATCGGATACAACATCATTCGAACAAGCATTCATTCGTGCGATTTTGGATTGGGAAGTCACACCTACATTGAAGAAGGTGACGCGTCTTTGGCCACGTTTTCCATCGCGCCTGACCGGGTCAAGCGCATCCCCATGATCCAGCGGGCAGCCGACATGGTTGGAGAGGATTTGGTGTTTTACGCCAGCCCCTGGAGCCCTCCGGCGTTCATGAAGACAAACCAAAACATGCTGCGCGGAGGCTCTCTGCTGCCTGAATTCTACGACACGTGGGCCCAGTACTTTGTCAAGTTCATTGAAGCGTACGAGGCCGAGGGCCTTCCCGTTTGGGGGGTGACCATCCAGAATGAACCGATGGCAACCCAGCGTTGGGAATCGTGCATCTACACGGCAGAAGAAGAGCGCGATTTTTTGAAGTTTCATCTGGGGCCAGCCATGGCGGAGGCAGGTTTTGGGGACAAAAACATCGTGGTTTGGGACCACAACCGCGACCTCATCACGCACAGGGCCAACACCATTTTTGAGGACTCGGTCGCCGCTTATTATGCTTGGGGAACAGGGTTCCATTGGTACGAAACCTGGACAGGAGGGGCACCCAAATATGAAAACCTCAAGTTGATCCAAGAGTCGTTCCCCGACAAAAAACTGCTGTTCACTGAGGGGTGTCAAGAGGGCTTCGATAGTGCACATTACGAGCGCTGGTCCAATGCAGAACGCTACGGAAACAGCATGATCCATGATTTCAATCAAGGCACGGTGGGCTGGACCGATTGGAACATCTTGCTCAACGAATACGGTGGCCCCAACCACGTGCAAAATTTCTGCTTTGCCCCAATCCATGGGGACACCCAGACGGATGAGCTCATTTTCACGCCCACGTACTTCTACATCGGGCACTTCTCGAAATTCATTCGTCCCGGCGCGCGACGCGTCAGCACTTCTGCGAGCAGGAGCACCCTGGAGAGCACCACGTTTGAAAACCGATCAGGAGAATTGGTAACTGTGGTCATGAACCGCACGGATGAGGCGATTGCATATGCCTTGGTTGTGGAAGGCAAAGAATTGAATTTGGAGATTTTGCCCCATGCCATGCAAACCATCGTGTATTGAGTGAGTCGCCACATCACGTCAAATTGTCGAAGACCTCGAATGGATGCCATTTCGCATCCAAGGTGGCCTTGTTGCGAGTGGCTTTCGTCTTTTTGTCAACGGCTCTCTGCGTGACGTTGCCGTCTTGTCAACGCTGCGATTCACGACCGGCCAATTGCGAATTGAATCCGGAACCGGGCCCATGTTTTGCCGCCATTCCCAAGTTCTATGTTGACCCAGAAGACGGTGAGTGCAAGGAGTTCACATGGGGTGGGTGCGGAGGAACCGTCCCTTTTGACTCGATGGAGGAATGCCAGTGCCAATGTCAATGACGCTTCCAGTCAATCCCAATCACCCGTGAACCGACCCTTGCCAAGTCTGCGGCCTACGGACAATTGTACAATGGCCATGCCGTGCTCGACGGGCGCGGGCTTTGTCCCGTGGGATGGCATGTGCCGTCGGAGAGCGATTGGGAGGATTTGGTGGCCCATGTAAGCGAACAGTCCGCCATGGGCGTGGAGGTCGAAGGATGGAATGGGATGGCACATTGGGAAGTTGGACAATTTTTGAAAGACAGCTGTTGTTGGTTGCCTCCGCGTTTGCTTGCATTGGATGAATTCAAACCAACCAACGACTATGGATTCAAGGCCATTCCTTCTGGGGAGCGCTCTTTCTCTGGTTTTTTTCTCGATGCCGGTGTTTACGGCTCCGCAAAATGGTGGAGTTCAGACCTCGTGGGAAACGAGTTGCGTTGGCGTTACGTGACCTCCATAGATTCAGCGTTGCACGAGGCCCAAGCCATGAGGACAAGGGGTTTTGCCGTGCGTTGTGTGAAGGATGTGGCGAAGTGAAACAGCTGTCGTTGGGCAGGCATGGAGACAGCGCTGGTTCAAGGCCTGAATTTCACAAAAAGCCAGACGAGAACAAACCTTTCTGCAACTGGGTTGCATTAACTTTGACCCATGGGAGTGTTGCGGAAAACAAAGAACCTCGAGCGCGTCCTGGCGGCGTTTGCCGACGAGGGTGGAGCATTGACTGCCAAAGCGGTGCTGGACTTGATGCCTTCTGGTGTGAACAAGACGACGGTGTACCGCCTGCTCGAGCGCCTGAAGGACGACGGTGTGTTGCACTCCTTCACCTCTGGAGATGGCGTGGTGCATTACGCCAAATGCCAAGCTTGCCCCAATTCCGCGCACGTCCATTCTCATCCCCACTTTCAGTGTGAATCCTGCAACGAGGTCACATGCCTCGAAGGGGAGTTCCCGTTGCCGGAATGGCAAGGCATTCGAATCTCCGAAGCCCAAATTTTCCTGAAGGGTCAGTGCACGAATTGCCTTTCCGCCTGACCAATGCCCCGCCATTCACGTCCATGGAAGTCCTTCTTGACGCCACTGTGCGCTGTGCTTTTGTGCGCCGCATGGGGGACACCCAGTGTGGGGCAAGTCGCCTCGCCGACCACAGTGGAAGGCCACGTCCTTGAGCCATCTTCCTCGTCCAAGATGCCCGGAGCGATGGTGATGGCTTGGCCGTGTGGCTTGGCCGTGTCCACAGATGCGGCAGGGGCGTTCCGCGTGTCGTGTCCACACGGCATTGATTCCTTGACTTTTTCCTGTGTCGGTTTCGAAACCCAAACGGTGTCCGCTCCCCTCGAGCACATCGACGTGTGGATGCGCGAGCTGGAGGTGATGCTGGGGCAGGCGAAGGTGTCGGCCACCCGTTTTCCTGAATGGGAAGCCCAAATACTGGCGCGTCCCGACTTGATGCAGGCCCTCGACGCAACCCCGGGATTGCAGAGCTTGGACCTCGGTCCGGGCATGGTTCAACCCGTCATTCGGGGGCTGTACGGTTCGCGCGTGGCCGTCTTGGAAGACGGGGTGCCGCAGCGCGGCGGCCGTTGGGGCAGCGACCACGGGGTGCTCGTGGCGCCTGAATTGCAGGTGGCCTCGGCGTGGGTGCCGGGTGGCGGACACGTTTGGATGGGGCCCGAGGCCGTGGGCGGAGGGCTGCGTTTTGAGTCTCCGTCACGGCAGAACTCGCCGATCACCACCACGCGGTACGGCGCCGTCCTCCGTGCAGGCAGCCCGATGGCTGGTGTGCACGCGTTGCACATTGCGTCCTCCGCGGACGTCCATTGGCATGCCGGGTTGTCCGTGGTCGGGTTTGGGTCCAACCAGGTGCCGCAGCGACGCTTCTCCTACCTGGGGCGCGTCTACGACTTGGAGACGGCAGCGCTTCCCAACACCGCGGGGCGGTCGGGCCATGCTGTCCTTGGCGTGGAACGCGTCACCGGCAATGGCCGCAATGTGGCCTGGTCCATGCGGGCCTCGGATGTGACACAAGGTCTCTTTCCCGGGATCATTGGACTTCCCTTGCAAGGAGATTTGGCCCCCAACGATGGCCTCTTGGAAGTGCGCCTGCCCATGCAACACGCCTCGCGCGTGTCCACCATGCTGCGCTGGACAGGCAACGAAAACCCATGGAATGGAGGCTGGGAATACAAAGTGTCGGGTTCGTGGAACCAACGCCGCGAGTTTGCCCCTCCCCACGCCCACGGTTGGGGCCCGTTGCCCGAGTCTGACTTGAGTTTGTCGCTTGAGGAATGGACGGCCTTCAGCGAGGCGCGGCTGCGTGGGGCGCACGGCAGCGTGGGGGCGCAGGCCGAGGGGCAATGGGTCACGACGTCGGGATGGGAGTTCTTGATTCCCAGTCACCAGCGCATGCGCATGTCGGTGATGGGGGAGGCCGTGCTTGCCAAATCGACCTTGTCGGCAAGGTTGGATGTGGTGCAGTCTTCCCAACAGGGGCACGCGGAACCAAGCTTCAATGCCGAGGGGAGTCAAGTCGGAATCGACGTGCGTGCCAACGCGTTTGACACCCTCGTGCCAGGGGGCATGGTGTCTTGGCAACGTCCCCTGCAGCTGCGCCAAGCGGGCCGTACAGGAACGGTGGCCTTGGTGGCCTACGGGCGCGTGCCGAGCAACCACGAGTGGGGAGCCAATGGGATCCACCATGGATCGTTTCGATTTGAGCAAGGCAATCCCAACCTCGGCACAGAATGGGCCTTGGAAGGACGGGCCATGGTGCAAGATCAATCCGATGCCATGGGATGGCGCTGGAACGGACAGGGATTTTTGGCGTTTCACAAGGGCTTCATTTCCATCACGCCCAGTGCACAATTCGCCCCCATTTCCCATGCCGGCCAGATCTATCGGTTCGTCGCCAACGACGCGTTTCGCGTTGGCATGGAGGGCGGTGTTGGGTACCATGCGGAGCGGCATGCTTGGACCATGACGGGCTCGCTGTTGGGCCAATGGGACGTGGCCACAGGCCTGGGCTTGCCATTCACCTCGCCGGCACAAGCGAGGTGGTGCTGGTCGAGCACTGTCAAAGAGGGGCTGGAAGTGGAGCTGGCATGCCGCACCATCGCACCTGCGCATTTGACGGCCAGAAACGAGGCTTCAACGCCAGGCGCTGCCTTGGCGGACATGGCCATCACGCACACGACGACCCGCGGGCGATGGGTCTTGGAAATCCAAAACGCCTTCAACAGCGCCTGGCTCGACCATGTCAGCGCTTATCGGGCCTTGGGCCTTGTGGCACAGGGACGCTGGATTCAACTGCGATTCACGGCAGACCTCAAAAAAGGACTTCGAACACAACAGCAACAAAATCAACGAAAAATTTTTTCATGATGAAGAACAACATGCTTCCACTTGCGGGCTGCGTTGGCATGGCCCTGGCCTTGGCGTCCTGCCAAGGAACTGACAGAGAAAAGCCCACCGTGTGCACAGGATTGGGCGCGACCTACAGCGTAACCGCTGCAGAAATCGACGTGTTGGCCGACAGCCACATCGACCTCGCGGATGTTTTTTGTGACAACGAGGGTTTGAGTCAGGTGCGATACGACATCCACAACGGCGCGGGCCATGCGCACGAGGCTTCTGGAGAGGACGATCACGGCCTTGTCTTGCACAGTGGAACAGAGTGGTCGGTGTATGAACTCATCGATGTGTCGGGCACTGAGGCAAGCACCGATCTGCATGTGGAGGTGCCCAACACGGCGCGCGGGGTGTGGCATTTCATCGTCAATGTGTTGGACGCAGCGGGCAACGTGAGCACGTACAACACGGACATCCACGTGGAGAACACCTACATGCCCGAATTCACATTGACTTCGGTCGGTGGGGAAGATCCCAACATGTGGCATGGCGAACCCACATGGTCGGCAGGTTCAGCGGTGGTGGTGTCTGGCTCGGTCACAGACGAGGACGGCATTGCCTCGGCAGAGCTTTCGCTTGTGGACGAAGGGACGGAATTGGCTGTGTGGGGACCAGTTTCATTGACGGAGTTCGATGCATTCACCGACACTGTTGAGGTTCCCGCCAATGTTTCAGGCGAATTCCACTTTGAGATGACGGCAACCTGCAATGCAGGCGTGAGCATGGAAACAGGTTTTCACGTCGAGGTGGAATGAGCTCGGGTTCACTTGTCCATCAGAAAGGCGGCCCTCGGGTCGCCTTTTTTGTGCGGTGGGGTCAGTCCTGAGGAAGCGGCAGGCGGACGCCTTCGATGGGGCACCCCACGGCGTCGGTGTAGGGCTCACGGACTGGCCTGCCGTTGAGGCAATCTCGCAGTGCCGCATCCAAATCGCGCCTGCGGGTGCGGGGCTTGCGTTTGCCAGGGGCGAAGTACCGGTCGTTGATGCGTCCTTGGTACACCACGGAGTCCGCATCGTTCAGCACGAAGACCTCCGGCGTCCAGCGCGCACCCAAGGCTTCGGCCCAGTGTGCCGTGTCCTGCACCATGTCCATGGACAAGGCGTAGGTCGCTTGGAAGGTGTCGATTTGGTCAGACGTGGTGGAGGCGTTGGGAAACACCCCGATGAATTCCACGGGGGCGTCTGCAAAGTCGGTTTCAAGCTGACGCAGGTCGAAGGACATGTTTTGGCATATCGGACAAAGGGGAGCCAAAAAAATCAAGACGCGCCAGACGGGTTCCATGCCTCTAAAGGTCAGCAATCTTGGCCAAAAGCGCTGAGCAGTTGCAACAAATCGGAGATGGACACCGCGTCGTCCAGATCGATGTCGGCGTTGCAATTGACCACGCAACCAAAGTCAGACAACAAGAAGAGCACGTCTTCGACACTGACGATGCCGTCGCCGGTGACATCGCCTACACAGGGCGTGTCGTCTTCAGGCGCCAGGGAGATGGTTTCGTCGCCTTCTTGGTACAGCACGTAATCGAAAAACACGAAGAACATCTCATCCGTGGTGCCTTCCCCAAACGTCACGTTTTGAGGGGGGCTGTTGGGGTTGAACAGGTTGCTGCTTGTGTTGTCGTAACTGGCGATGCCGTGCACGGTGTATCCACTCGGTACTTTGGTCAGGGTGGGGAACGTGAAGAAGCCCTGCCAATTGAAATCCCACGCAGGGATGGAGATGAGGGGGATGGTGTCTTGGTTGTTGGGGGAGGTGGCAAACACATCCCAAGAGACGCCAATCAGGTGGCAGTGTGGAGCAATGCTTAGCAGGCTGACATCGGCGGCCACCTCCATGGTTCCGTGATAGGTGCGCAGTTCGTTGGCGGGCAAATAAAAACCCTGGTCCAAATGCTGCGGTCCCATGATGCCCGTTTCGACTTCCCGCTCGATGGGTTCTTCGGAGAAGAAGACGTTGATTTCCGTTTGGTCGACCTCCTCAATTGGGGAGGGGCCGTAGTGCATTTGCAGGAGAAGATCGGATCCCGCGGGAATGGTTCGGCCAATGCCCGGGGGATATTCCAGCGTCAGTGCGCCCGGCACCCAGGCCCCAAAAAAATTGCTTTCGGCGTTGAAGCCAAATCCGCCAAAGCTCTCGTAGCCGGGGTCGGGGTCTTGTGCATCCAAGCTCACGGCCGTGCCCGAGACGTCCAACCCGAGGATGGCGTGGTGGGACACGTTTCGGTTGCCGGGCCGGACTTCAAGCGCGCGGATGGACAGGTCGTTGTTCGCGTCCGCGGGAAGCACAAACACCTGGTACTGGTCCGTCATGTCGCCCCCGTGCGTGTAGGGCTCCGCCATGGCCATCACGAGGTCAGGCGCGCCGATTTGGCTGCCGTCGGGAAATTCGGGAATGCCTGGGTTGTCAGCGGGATCGCCCTCCGGCTTGCCCAAGGCCACCCAATCGCTCAGAATGGCTTTTTCAGCGTCGGTCAACACGCGTTCTCCCACAAAATGCGTGTAGGAATCGTCCGGGGTCCAAGGCGGCATGTAGTCCGTGGCGGTCACGTATTCGATGAACTCACCGTAGGCAAACACTTCGGCATAGGTGGTCAACGGCATGGGGCCGATTTCGCCCACGCGGTGGCATTCCGTGCAATGCTTGAAGATGATGGGGGCGACATCGGCGTGGTACGTGACGCCCTGCGATTGGCTGACCAACGGCAAGAGCATCGTCGCGACGATTGTGCAGGTGAAAAACGGGCGGCTCATGGATTCAAGTTAGGTAAAGTGTTTGACATCAAGGAATTGTAACTTGGCGCCATGCCCAGTGGATTTTTCGCACTCTTGGACGACATCGCCATGTTGATGGACGATGTCGCGGCCATGACCAAGGTGGCGGGCAAGAAAACCGCGGGCATTTTGGGCGACGATTTGGCGGTCAATGCAGAGAAGGCGGTGGGCTTTTCCTCCGCGCGGGAACTGCCCGTGCTTTGGGCCATCACCCGAGGTTCGTTTCTGAACAAGGCCATCATTTTGCCTTTGGCGTTTGGGCTGAGTGCATGGGCTCCTTGGGTCATCGAGCCCATCTTGATTTTGGGCGGGGCGTACCTCTCGTACGAAGGGGTGGAAAAGTTGGTGCACTACGTGCGGCCTTCCCGGAGCCAACACAAGGCGGTGGAGGGCCCTTCTGAACAACAGCGGATCCGCTCGGCGGTCACGGTGGATTTCATTTTGTCGGTCGAGATTGTCATCCTCGCGCTTGGACAAGTGATGGAGGCGGAGATGGTGGTCCAAATCTTGGCCGTGTCGTTCATCGCGTTGCTCGCCACGGTGGGGGTCTATGGCATTGTGGCGTTGCTGGTCCGAATGGACGACGCTGGATTGGCATTGATGCAACGGCAAGCGGCATGGGCCCAGAAACTTGGTGGCTTCATGGTGGTCGCCTTGCCGTGGACCATCAAAGGGCTGGGGGCCATCGGCACCGTCGCGTTGTTGCTCGTCTCAGGCGGCATCTTTCACCACCACATTCCTGGGGTGCACGCGGTTGTCAAATCGTGGTGGCCTCTTGCGGCCGATGCGTGCTTGGGCCTTGCCGGGGGAACCTTTGTTCTCGGGGCGGTCACCTTGGCCAAGGGCATCGTGGCCCGATGTTGAGAAATGCACGGTTCGAGACGGACGCTTCGAACATGTCGTTCATCATCTTTGCGCCATGGCAAAACGAATCAGCGGCATTCAACAAGTGGGCATTGGCATTCCCGATGTGCACAAAGCATGGAAGTGGTACCGACACGCGTTTGGCATCGACATCCGCATGTTTGAGGAGGCGGCCGAGGCGGCGTTGATGACGCGTTACACAGGTGGCGAGGTCCATGCACGGCACGCGGCACTGGCCCTTCACATGGGAGGAGGTGCAGGCATGGAGATTTGGCAATTCACGAGCCGCGAGCCTCAGCCGGCGGACTTCGAAGGCCAGCTCGGCGACACGGGGATTTTCATCTGCAAGGTCAAGTGCAAGGACGCCGATGCCATGCATGCGGAGCACGCGCGCCGTGGCATCGCCTCGCTTGGTCCGGTGCACACCCGACCCGACGGCAGCAAGCATTTTTACCTGAAGGATCCGCACGGCTACCTTTTTGAAGTGGTGGAGAGCAAGGAGTGGTTTGGCCCTGCGCCCTATGGAGGTGGGGTTGGAGGCGCCGTCTTGGGCGTGAGCGATGTGGAGAAGTCCCTTGCGCTGTACCGCGACGTCCTTGGCTACGACCATGTCGTGATGGACGAGACTGGGGTGCACGCCGCTTTTGCGCCGTTGCCCAGCGGAGACCAAACCTACCGCCGCGTCGTCCTCAAGCGCTCACAGCCCACAGAGGGGGCATTCAGTGAACTTTTGGGAGGAGGAGAAATCGAGTTGGTCCAGGCCATGGACCGCACGCCCCGCAACCTTTTTGAGAACCGCTATTGGGGCGACCTCGGCTTCATTCATTTGTGCTGGGACATCCGGGACATGAAGGCGCTGGGAGAGGAGTTGGAAGCGGCGGGTTTTCCCTTCACCGTGGACAGTTCGTCGTCGTTTGACATGGGGGAGGCCAGTGGCCAATTCACCTATGTGGAGGATCCGGACGGCACGTGGATTGAATTTGTGGAAACCCACAAAATCCCCATTGCCAAAAAGCTCAATTGGTACCTCGACACGCGCAAGCGTCCTCAAGGCAAAGCTTTGCCCAAATGGATGCTCAAGATGCTTCGCTTCAACCGGGTGAAGGATTGAGGCAAGGGGTCTTGCGTCTACCTTCGTCCCATGATCCATTGTTTTGTTTCTCGTTCATGGCCGTTGGCCATGTTTGCCGCTGCGGTCTTGGCGACGTCGTGCAGCACATCCCATTTGGAACCCATGACCTATCCTGAATCTCGCACGGTGGATGCCGTGGACACTTTGTGGGGCACTGCAGTGAAAGATCCCTACCGCTGGTTGGAAGACGACCGCGATGAAGAGGTCATTGGCTGGGTGGCCGCGCAGGCGTCCACGTCCCGCGCGTTCTTGGACCAATTGCCAGGCAGACAAGGATTGCGCGACCGGTGTGAGGAGCTGTTCAATCATCCTCGGGTGGGCATCCCACGCCAAATCGGCGAGAAGGTGTTCCTGACCCGCAACGATGGACTCCAAAACCAAAGCGTCATTTTCGTCAAAGACACGGAAGACGCGGAAGAGCGTGTCTTTTTGGACCCCAATGCGCTCAGTGAGGATGGCACCGTGACGGCGAACCTGTCAGGTGCCTCGCCAGACGGCCGGTACGTGGTGGAGGTGCGAAACGCGGCTGGGTCGGACTGGCAAGAAATGCGGGTCATCGATTTGGAAACAGGCGAATTCACGGGGGAGGTGCTCGAGTGGGTGAAGTTTTCCG
>Ga0163109_10002564_pt1 | contig 14140 bp, 16 predicted proteins | sample CRUFie1St13metaG_FD_108704 | JGI IMG/M metagenome (GOLD analysis project Ga0163109, IMG submission 108704) | Marine microbial communities from the Costa Rica Dome - CRUD Field 142mm St13 metaG | ecosystem: Environmental > Aquatic > Marine > Oceanic > Photic zone | place: Costa Rica: the Eastern... | reverse complement strand
TCTTGAAGATGCGCTTTCGGTGAGCGTTGTTGGACATGAAATTCATCTCGATGTCTACAATACAGTACCTTACCCTGTCACTGCTCGTCTACTAAGCATGAATGGAGCGCAAAGTATACCCAACTCCACCCTTACACCAGGTAGTAAGACCATCGTTGATGCTTCGTCTATCCCCTCAGGAATGTACATCCTACATATTGACGCAAAGTCATCTTCGCTAACCCAAATCATTAGCCTTCCATAATATGCAAGAAAAACCAGCGATCACGGCATTCCCTATTCAGGAAGCCCTTCAAAAAAGATGGAGCCCCAGGGCATTTGATAGTAAGCCATTAACTAAGGAGGAGATCTTTTCAATGTTTGAAGCCGCTCGATGGGCCATGTCTGGATACAATGATCAACCATGGCGTTTTATTGTAGCCCAACAAGGCGATGCTCACTACGACAAGGCTTTCACATGTGTTGGTGCCTGGAATCAACAGTGGGCGCAATCTGCTCCTTTACTTGGTTTTATTATTGCCGATGAAATCTCACCTACTTCTGGAGAGCATAACTATGCCGCCACCTTTGAAGCGGGTATTGCTGCAGGATTTTTAGTAGTTCAAGCGGAAACGCTGGGCCTTCGGTGTCACCTCTTTGGAGGAATTCATCGTGACCAGATACGCAAGGCATTCAAAGTACCTGAAAAACATAACATCATTTGCGGATTTGTTTGTGGCCACCATGGTGCACTCCATCAAATTCCTGAATCCTTCCATGAAGAGGAGGAAGCGTCCCGAACAAGAAAAGCACTTAGTGAAATTGTATTTGGTAACACCTGGCAAGAAGCCTATCTCTAAAAAAAGAAGATTTTATATGAAAGTGTACCATACATTAATTCCTTTCGCATTTTGCTTTTTATTAGGATGTAAATCTGGAGGTATTTTCTTGTTCTCCATACAAGATGATATCAACTTAGGCCAACAAGTGGATGCTGAAATTGAGGCTGATCCAACCATCATTATTTTAGAAGAGTCTCAATACCCAGAAGCCTATGCATACCTAAACACCATGAAGGAAATGATTCTGGAGACAGGTGAAGTGCGTTACAGAGAGGAATTTCCTTGGGAATTGCATATAGTATATGATGATAATGTGCTCAACGCATTCGCTACCCCCGGTGGGTTCATATACATTTATACGGGACTTATTCACTACCTCGATGACGCTTCTTCCCTTGCGGGCGTTCTTGGGCACGAAATAGCCCATTCAGATAACCGACACTCCAGTCGTCAAATGCAAAAGCAATTTGGGGTCCGTCTTCTCTTTGAGGTTTTGACCGGAGGTGATCCAGGGACTTTAGCCCAGATAGCCAGTTCGCTTTGGGGCCTAAGTTTTTCTCGATCCGACGAAACCGATGCTGATAATTCGTCCGTGCGGTATCTATGTGAAACAGCATTCAATGCCGATGGTGCGGCTAACTTTTTCCAAAAGATTACAGATGAAGGCAACACTTCACCCCCTCAGTTTCTAAGTACTCACCCTAATCCTGATAATCGAGTAGAAAATATTCAAGAAGAGGCAAGCCTTCAAAACTGTAATACAGAATTAATGGAGCCCATAGTCAATGGAAGGACCTATGCGGAATTTAAGACGCTTCTTCCTTAGATAGGGCCTTCAATAAGGGTCCACTATGTTTTACTGATTTCTTTGTCCAGTCGAGAAGAGTCTCTAAAAAGTCCTCAGACGTTAGTTGCCATAAAGAAGGGTCTTGACTACGGAGTCGATGGTTCAACTGTTGGAGCAATACCGCACAGGAAACAGAAACATTAAGGCTTTCTGTAAATCCATACATAGGAATTTTTACCCGCGTGTCTGCAAGTTCAAAAGCTGTTCCCGATAAGCCGTGCCATTCTGTGCCAAGCATTATGGCTAATGGACGATCTAGAGGAAGCGTTTCAGGTGTATAATCCGCTTCGGGATGCGCAGCGGCTATTCGATATCCACGATTTTTAAGTCCCTCAATACATTGCCGAACATCCTTATGCTTGTTAATTTCTACCCACTTTGCAGCGCCTCGGCTCATATCTCGGTGTATTGCAAATTCGTTGATATTGTCCACTACATGCATCTCTTGAAGCCCAAAACATTCGCAACTTCGAAGTAAGGCATTGGCATTATGTTCTCTGTAAAGCTCTTCGGTAATCACCGTTAAAAACCGTGTGCGTTGGCGCAAAATGTCATGCATTAAATCCCACCGATTATCGGTGAGATAGGGACGTAAATAGTCAATAGCCTGTTGAGTGGAAATCATGACATTGTTAAAACTACGGAAGACGACCTAATCAAGCAAGATGGTCTGAGAGGAGCTCCCAGATTCGATCTCCCATAGGAGGCAAGGCTTCCACGTAAATGGCTTCTTTAGTAGTAGGATGCGGGAAACGCAAGGAGCGTGCATGAAGGTGAATGGATTTATCTTCATTAGGTCTTGGAAATCCATACTTTATATCACCTTTGATAGGGCAACCTATAGCTGATAATTGACAACGAATCTGATGATGGCGGCCAGTAACAGGATGAACTTCGAGAAGATGATACCGTTCTAAACTGCGCTTTAAAGAATACCTCAATATGGCTTCTTTAGCCTTTGGGCGGCCTGCTTTGCATGGCCTTGATTTGTTGGCTTTTGGATCTTTGATAAGATGATGGACGAGCTTACCCTCTAAATCTTTAGGTCGCTCTTGGACCACTGCCCAATAGGTCTTTTGGGTTTGACGATCTTTAAAGGCAGCATTGAGTCTCGACAGTGCTTTGCTTGTTCTTGCTAAAAGAATCACGCCACTCGTTACCCTATCAAGTCGATGAACTAAGCCTACAAAGGCCTCTCCGGGCTTATTTTTTTCTTTTTTGATATACTCCTTTGCCCAATCAAGTAAGGTTACATCGCCCGTAGCATCGCCTTGCACAAGCATAGTAGGAGGCTTATTGACCACCAATAAGTGATTGTCGCTGTATAATATTTCTGGATGGCTAAACAAAGCGCGCTAGGTTTACTTCAGGTAGAATGTCTTTTTGATTAAACATTGCGTCAAGCAACATATCTGCAAAATAAGGACTCAGCGAATACCCTTTGGTGCCCATTCCAGCGAGGCACGCAACCTGAGCGCTCTTTGGACTCCGGCCTATTATTGGGCGCCGGTCTTTGGAAGCTGGCCGTATTCCGGCAATATGATCTAAAACACGGTATTCTCCTTGAAAGCTTTTGGCCAAGCGGTCAAGTAAGCCTTGTTTTCCCGCAGCAGTCGGCTCTATTGTTTCATCCTCCCAAGCATAAGTAGAACCGACCCAATACCTATCATTGCCCAAGGGGACAATATTGACTTGATGTCCAATAATTACATCCTTTGGAAGGGATTTGCTCTCAATAATCAGCGCCTCTCCCTTATTGGCGCTCACAGGAATTTCAGGGAAAAATGGATTCGAAGAAATGGTATGCCCTTGGCAGAAAACGATATGCTTAGCACGTAGGGATCGATATCGAACAGAAGTGCCATCATAGGTAAGCTCAGAAAGATCAAACACTTCCTTTTGATAACATCCTTTGGAAAACCAACGTCGCACTGAGGCGTCAAGCAGAGCTTGCCCATCCACGCGATAGGCCTTGTTAATATAGAAGCCTCCGTGAGGTTGAACCAGGTCTATACCTTCGAGGTGAGAAGGTTGATTGTCTTGCAGATAGTTATGATACGCTGCATCCCCTAGACGCATTTGCCACGTGTTTAAGGAATCAATATCGGGAAGGACTTTAAACAGGGGATGTGCATGAATAATTGGCTCGCTCAGATCTTTTTCAAGTAAACGATAATGGTCTTCTAAAAAAGGCCACAACGTATCAGCTTGCCAGGTTTTGACATACTTTCGACCTGTTATTGGATTAATCATGCCGACAGCAACTTTCGACGCACTGTGGCCTCCCCTGTCGATGACACAAAAAGAAAACCCCTTCTTCTCGGCAAGGTGGGCAAGGTTGCAGCCTGCAATCCCGTACCCTACAATGATTATATCAGTTAGCGCTGTATTGATACTCTAAAGGTATACCCTTCCCCTGAGACATAGTACATTCCCTCTAGAAGTTCTGAAACCTCAAGATAACCTTGAGGTGCTGATGACTCAAGCACCAACCGACCATCTTGACTGAAGACTTGGTAGGTTGAGCCCTGCAAAAGTCTTGGAACAAAAACACGCTCCATTGCTGGATTTGGAAACGCCTGAAATGAAGCATCTAGTGAAGACACATCTGTGGGAACATAGACAAACGAAGGATCTTTGCTGAAGCGTTCGAAAAACCGCCAAATCTCCGTAGAACCGTCAATCTCATAGCTCACACCATCTCCAGGGAAGGCAATAGGCGTGCCGGGCCATGTATGCGTCGCATTAGTCAATTTGTAAAACCATAACTCCCCGTTATCTAGGCAGTTTGGATAGATGTAGCGCTCGGCTGAAACACCATCATTATCAATATCTCCATAGTCTCTGTAGTCCGCCTGAATATCACAACCATTGCGATCTCGTATCAATTCTACAGCGCCCTCGACACCTATGTAAAAGGGAGAAGGGAAGTATTCCACGGTAGAATCCGCTGTCCCATGAACTTGCATAACAGGCACAGTGCGTGCTGAAGGACAAGAGTCTACGACAGAAAGGGGCGGTAGGCCTGTAATGGAGGCCATTGCTGTGAATCGCTCACCCAGCGCGCAAGACAGAAAGTAGCTTACAAAGCCCCCTGCACTCATACCACACGTATAGATTCGGTTGGTATCAATAGCGTAGTTTGCGATAAAGAAGTCAATTAAGCTATCTACAAAGCCCACATCATCAGGGATAACTGGAGTAACGCCTGGAGGACTTACGTCGTATGATAGATTCCACTGGCGAAGATTGTTAATGAATTCCGCGTTAGGGTAGACTACTATAAAGTTATTGAGATCAGCAACCCCATCCATTTGAGAATAAATTCGCTGTTGGTAAGAATTACTGCCGCGTCCATGCATATTAAAGACTAATGGAATCTCTTCGGAACCATCATAGAAGGCAGGGATATGAAATTCATACAAACGATTGAGTCCATCATAGACTATCGTATCGATATCGGTTTGGGCTGATGCTGAAAAAAGAAAAGACGTAAAGGTTAGGCCTAAAACAAATCTTGTCAAGTTGATCATTGCTTATAATACGTTAACTGGCATTCTCCGTATTGACTTCCGAAGTAATACTGAACATTTAATAAAATGTCTCCTGCCCCCGTATTGTTCAAATACTGACCAGAAACATTAGCCTGAAAACTTCCTCGATTCACCGCAAACTCAATGATATTACCTTCGTTAGAGGGACTGGTATAGATAAATGCATCGACACTGCCTTGATTCATAAAGTTTCCAAAGGTTATACGGTTGGGATACGCCCCATCCCATAAGATAAAATCAAAGGGAGAACCTATGTAACTTCCTTGAAAGCAGTTGGCCACTACGGTATAATTCCCTACATATTTTTGGGCGGCGATTGTTTGACACTCCGGTCCTTCATAACCATCCAAGCAATAGCAGTTGCCATTAATACAACTTTGATTATTGCCACAAATTACATCGTCACAAGATCGTCGATCACCGCAATTCGTTAGCATTAGCATAAGGAAGGTGATGGGTATCACCAAGAGATTTTTAGTCATCATTTAAATGGTTTTCAGATCGATAAAAAAACAAATAATAGAGTAAAAAGCCAATAGGGCCAGCCATTAGACTCATCGTCAAGATTCCTCCAAGAATACCTCTTCGAGTAATTGACGGATTGGGATTTTGTTGCTGTGCATGGCGAGCAATCCATGTGCCTACAAAGAGGTCAAAAACGAGAAAATGTTGCCAAGCGACTAACACGCCCAATGGACTTGAAAATAGACTGGCTAAGCCTGATAGCGTGGAAAATGCATCAGGAGATAACGCTGGGCCTTGGGTAACTGCCCAGCAAAATAAAATACCATAAATCAAGGCAAGCAATGCATGGATACGAAGGGAAAACACCCATTGCTTCGTCAAATTAGCACCCGGTGCAAAAACCAACAACCCCCATACCGGCATCGGTAGTAAATTGATTATACGGTAAAGCGCTTCTAAATCAAGCATAGTATTTACATTGTTGTTTTCGGTAATGCCAAGATAAGACTTGTATCTTCGGAACGAAAGAACGATTGCCTCATGAATGCCATGTATAACAAATATGCCCACCTCCTCACCGACTATTGCCTAAACGTCCAAAAGGGAGATAGGGTTTATGTGCGCACCACCTATCTCGCCGAAAAGCTTGTTCAAGAATTAATGCGAGAAGTAACCAAAGCAGGCGGTCATCTTATCACTGACATTCAATTCCAAGGACAAGAGGATATTTTTTATAGCGAGGCCTCGCAGCATCAGCTAGAATATATCAACCCGCTTAAGAATCATGTCATTCGAGAGTTTGACAAATACCTTGTTATTATTGCCCCCTTTGAGAGCAATGGTCCTCAAAAGGATTATGCCGATAAAAAAGCAATTGCAAGAAAGACGGGAGAAGAACTCAGTAATCTTTACATGCAGCGAACTGGGAGTAAGGATATGGAGCGCAGTCTGTGTTTATTCCCTACGGATGCGAATGCCAAGCGAGCTGGAATGTCTTTAGAAGACTATGAACAATTTGTCTTTAAAGGGTGTGGTCTACTCGAAGAAAATCCTAAAAACGTTTGGCTCAAGGTACGAGAAGAGCAACAAGCGGTTGTAGACTACCTCAATCGAGTAGATACAGTAACCTATGAAGGGCCAGGATTTTCAATAAGTTATCGATGTAAAGACCGACTATGGATTAATAGTGATGGGCGAACGAATATGCCCTCAGGTGAGGTCTACACTGCTCCCATAGAAGATTCCGTAAATGGGAACATCAAATTCAGCTACGATAGCCTATATATGGGAAGAGAAGTGAGCGGAGTAGAGCTCACCGTCAAAGACGGCAAGGTCGTCAAATGGACCGCAGATAAGGGCCAAGATTTTCTTGATTACATTTTTTCTATCCCTGGCGCACGAATCTTTGGTGAGGCGGCTATTGGAACCAACTATCACATTCAACGTCCTACAAAAAACATCTTATTTGATGAAAAAATGGGCGGCTCCGTGCATATGGCCATTGGTCAATCCTATCCGCAATGTGGAGGAAGCAATACCTCTTCTGTACACTGGGATATGATTACCGATATGCGCCAAGGAGGTGCCATCTACGCGGATGGAGTCCGGATTTATGAAAATGGTAAATTCCTAATCGGGTGATCCTCGAATTTTTCGAAAGCCTGCCCAATGCATTAAAGTTTTCCGTAGTTGGCGGATCAGCTTTTATCATTGACCTGATACTTACCTTTTTTCTCAAGGATGTCATAAAAGTCAAGCCCATCCTGTCGAATTCAATCGGCTTTGTTACCGGAATATTGTTACGGTTTTTTGGCAATCGCTATTGGACATTTCATCAGGATTCGATGGATAATTTTTGGCAGGATTTCTTTCAATACGTTGGCATTGAATCTGCCGGGCTTCTTATTGTGAATTTAGCCGTATGGCAACTCGCCCAAAAAAGAAAGATGGTCTCTTTCTTTTGGGCTAAGGTCATTGGTATGTCCGTGTTTTATATATATAACTACTCTATGAATGCGGTAGTCACCTTTAATCGAGGAGTATTTGAATAACACCCTAGCTATTCTAGAAATGATATCCTACCGATATTGTAGGATGAAAATTAAGATTAATCAGCCCGCCTGCTCCTCGGAATTCCATACCTAGTGATGCCCCTCCAGAAAGCGAAACCGGGTATTCGCTAAACAGATGCTGGTAGCCTACACTCCCTCCCGCTAACAACAATAGGCCTCCTTTTGATCCCAATCCTGCATATGGGCCAATATAGAGTCCTCTTAGAGCAGCGTCCGTAAGGTAAAATCGAAGTTCAGGTTTTAGAAACATACCTAATGTACCCCCTCCCGTAAAGAAGTTTAATCCTCCATTGATTGATGTGCTCGTATTCAGTACTGCCTCGAACTCAAGAGCTGTCATATAACCCGATTGTGTGAACGTATTCGTCGACATGTATAGTAATCCAGGAGAAAACTTTGCATTATACTCTTGAGCTAAACTCGTAGAAACATATCCGACAAAAAATAGAACACTGAGAAATAGACTTCGTACCATAACACTTTGCTTTGTATAAAAGTACGATTGAGGCCTCTCAATTATTGTTTGGGTTACGCACAAAGAAATTGTTTACATCTGAGGAAAGATCGCCTCAAAATGCCTTCCATCCCTGCGCCGTAAGGGGATAGTGTTGATTGGTTCTTGACGTTAAAAAGGAACCTTTCTCTGCCTTGTGGATGATTCCAATCTCTATGCAATCTGGAACTTCCTCTCGCACGCGTTCAGCTAATGAAGGATCAACGGTAAAAAGCAACTCATAATCCTCACCACCATTCATCGCCGAGGTTATAGGATCAATATTGAGTTCAAGAGACAGATCATAGGTCTCTTGCTGAATCGGAACAAACTGTTCGTGAACTTCAACGCCCACCTTGCTTGACTTCGCAAGATGAAGGCATTCTGAACTTAGACCATCACTGATGTCAATCATAGCAGTAGGCACTATGGAAGCTTTAGCAAGGGCTTCAATTACGTCATATCTAGCCTCTGGTTTAAGTTGTCTTCCTACAACGTAGTCATGCCCTTCAAGTTCGGGTTGCATATCAGGATTTTGAAGGAAAATCTGCTTCTCTCGATTTAAGACCTGAAGTCCCATGTAAGCCCCTCCCAAATTACCTGTCACAAAAAGCGCATCACCTGGATTCGCCCCACTTCGCAGTACTAGTTGCTCTTTTGTAACACGACCATAAGCTGTCACCCCAATGGTAGCACCGCTCAGACTAGAGGTGGTGTCTCCACCCACAATATCGACGTTGTAAAATGACGCAGCACGTTCCATACCTTTATACAATTCTTCCACCGCTTCCACCGAATACTTGCTCGACAACGACAAGCTGATGATAACATGACTTGGTTTGCCATTCATGGCATATATATCTGAAATGGAGGAAACAATGGCTTTATAGCCCACATGCTGTAAGGGGCAATACATTAAATCAAAATGCAAACCCTCTACCATGGTGTCCACGGAGAGCAAGGTATAGTCTTCCCCGTTGTCAATAACCGCACAATCATCGCCAATACCGAGAAAGGTTGAACGATAGCGACTACTTACCAAGGACTGGATACGGTCAATAAGACCAAACTCGCCTAGCTCGGAAACATCTGTTCGTGTGGGCTTTGTCATATTCTTTTCATTTAGCATGGAATCCTTTTTGGGAAAGTCCAAAATTATTTGACAAATTTGGGGAAATCTAAGGCAATAAGCACTATCCAACCCCTTCCGATTCATCAATTACTTTTTTTAGGGCTTCTTACTCTCCTAGGAATGGGAGGTCTAGGCCTTGTTTTACTACCCTATACTTCGGAGGTCACCTGGCAAATCCTCTTCGAAAAATCAAGCAGTCACTTGTATTCCAGCCTTGCTGTAGGAGGAGGTATTGGTTTGGGAGCAAGTATAGTCAGCCTCATTATTACACGTTCCTTTTCCACAAGTGATCTAGAACGTAAACTTCGACAGCGCCTACCCCTTCACGCCATGTCAAGCCCTACCATTATGTTTCTCTCGCTTTGCGCAGGAATAGGAGAAGAACTTTTATTTCGTGGACCGCTCTTGTTTGGACTGTTTGAGTATATCAGTTTACCATTAGGTATTTTCTTAAATGCCGTTTTCTTTGTAGGCCTCCATGGTTACCTAAATCCTAGACAAGATTTCCCCTGGATTCTCAGATTATGGCTCGTGGCCTTTGCCAGTGTATTAGGACTTGTCACGATAAGTGTTAGTATCGTATGCGCTATTACTGCACACACGCTCTATGATCTCATATTGCTTCATGCTATGCGCAGAGATTCACTTTCTGCGTAACATTGAAGGGTGGGCTTCGTACCAGAGCTTTTTCTCTTCGGAATAGCCAAAACTCACCTCCGTAAGCATATCAGAAAGTTCTCTATATAAAGCCTCTTTATGCTTTAAAGGAAGTTGGATACGCTCTTGCTCTCTGCCTATTGTCCAAATGCATAGCACAGCTTTTTTAGCAAGTAAGATGCCAAAGGGCTGCAACTGCACTTCTTCGAAATAAATCCAGCTTACTTGATGTGCTTGGCTCGTTACAAGATACCATACCGGGTGTCGATCAAGACTTAAGGAGCTTTTCAAACGCCATGTAATCAAACTAGATATCACAGTAATCAAAAGAAACAAAGCAATAAGTTGACGTTGGAAGATGCAGCCAATAAAAACGCCGAGTATAAAAAGTAAGCATAAAGCAAAAAGCAGCTTTAAACGCCTTTCACGCCGAATGATTTTTTTAAGTAAAGGATATTTATTCTCCATAATCTGCTCCAAACCTTTCAGTCTAGAACTTCGGAGAGAAGGAGATTTTGACCCCGAATCGGTTAGGCTCAATCCCCGTACTTGGTAAGGCATCCAAAGCAGATAGGCGCCAGATAAAATCAAGACGGAAAACATACAATATGTTTTCAATACCAAAGCCAACCTCGAAGTAGGGCTTGTTGGCAATCCTCGTGCCTGCAGGTAAATCAAGTACCTCTTTATTCCTTGCTGAGAAGTCTCCGATTAACACTTTACCCGTTAGGATAGTTCGAAGCTTTAAGCGATTAATCCCCGGAATACGATTAAAAATCTGACCATCAAAATGATGATCAATCCATAGAGTGGCAAAGCGGTCTGAGATAAACTCGAACTCACGAATCATATTAAAACCTCTCGTGAGGTAGAAGTACCCATTATTCCCTTCATGAATAAATGTAAGAGGATAAGGTATCTCGCCAAAGACATATCCAGCACGCAAGGTATAACGCGTGTAGCCTGCCTTATGACTAAACCGATGGTAATAATTCATATACAGGCGCTGGTAAGCATAATCCCCTCCCAAGGGAGCAATTTTCGAATGAGAAGGAGGATTGATCCCAAAGGCAAAGTCAAGCTCAATAATCGGCTTGAGTGAAGTAGTTGAAATTCGGCGATATGGGAATTGCAGCCAAGTTTCACCTAGGCCAATACGTGCACGCAACCGCACCTCAGACACATCGAAACGATCTAACGACTCCACAGTGCCATTTGATTCGTCAGTACGTATAAATTCTAAATTGTCTTTAGTTGGGAGGTAAGAGCGTCTTGATAGCCTTAACTCCGTGGTCAAGCCATGAACCCATTCCCTTGTATACGCTCCGCGATATTCTTCTACACGCATAATTTTATTGAGCGGGCCATTACGTAAAAGAGCCTCTACCAAGTCATCATGGTCTGTAGGGTCATCATTTTCTACATTACTCAAAAACCTGAAATCGTCTTGATAAGAGAGTAAGAGGTTATGCCAACGTTCGTTGCGCGTGGGTAGATTAAGGAATGCTCGCCCTAAATATTTCCAATCGCGATCTTTTGTTCCGTAGGCGGCGTATCCCCATAACTGAAATGCCTCCGATAGTGCATCGGTTGTCCTCAGCGCTATTTTGGGTCGAAGGCCTTCAATCTCGTTCCAACTTACGGTCTCATCAATCCTTCCTACTTCAAGGATACCAAAAGGCATATAACCTGTTACCGCAAAATCAGCCAACCACTTCCACGTAGTAAAAGCACGCTTTTTCTTTACGGAATCAATCATCAAGAAGATATTTTCTTGTTGCTGAGTGAGCTCAACGATGCGATTATCTCTCCAATACCCTATATCTCTGCTGTAAGCTGCAGAATCAAACTTAAGCTTCTCACCTCGAAAAATAGTATCTGGAATTTCAGTTCCTATTTGGATGTCTGCCTTCGTTTTCGTCTGTTGAAGCATGATTTGCATCTTTTCACGACGCTTTTGTTTTAGGCTTTTCTTGTGGCCGCGCCGATCGTAGTTAACGTTGTCAATTTGTGTTTGATAATCCTCTTTTAAGGTTTGCTTTTCCTCACGAGATAGTTCCGCGTCTTTCAGTAAGATTTTGAGTTCTGATTTCACGGAGTCTTTTAAGTCCTTGCAGCTATCTATGGAATACTTGATATCTTCTGTGGTTAAATGACGGATATCCGTCGAACGCTTAAAGATGGAAAAGCCCACACGCATATAGTTGCGCACATCGACCCATTGACTATCGATTTTTTCAAAGTCCTGTTTGACATAAAACGTATTAACAAAGTTGAGATTAGCCTTGGGGGGTAAAACAAACTCAAAAGACAAGATGGCGTAGGTCGAGTCTTCAACCCAAGCGGTTCCTGAAAGGGCTAACATCTGCACTTGTCGAGGGGAAAAATCTAATCGGTAACGCTTTACGCCATCGACCACCATACTATCGGTTAAGAAATATCTATACGAGGATAATCCTGTGTTTGAAAAAGGACTGGCAAAGGATTTACCTCCTGCTAGAAAGACATCGTCATATGCTGTAAAGGGAGGGAAGAGCTCATTGAGTAACTCCGCCTTACTGCCATCTCGCTCAGCTCCTGAAAACTGAGAAGCATTGACATATTCTACCCGTTTCTTTGGATTTTTTTGTACAAAAATATCAGATAATCGTTCGGCTAGAACAGCAGGCATAACTTCTACCCCGTCTACAGTATCTGCGTAATCAAAAACAAACCAAAAGGGTTTGAAGAGTTTGATTGTTTTTATGCCTGGAGCAACATTGTATACCCCAATTTGTACCTGCGACTGTTCTTTAAACTCATAGGAATCGAAGTATGAAGGAGCATTATCCTTTTTATGATCAATGACCATTTTTTGAAGACTTACCGCCTTTTCATCCCTATATCGCCGCTGTTTACGGCCAGATACGACTATCTCACCTAAATCACTCGAACTGTACTCGAGTTTTATAGATACAAGTTGATCGATGCCGCGTACAATCTGCATCTCAACATCATTATACCCCAGTGCTGCAAATTGCACAAAATCAGAGCGAGTTCTTCCCGACAAGACAAAGGCACCATCCCCATTACTTAACGTTGTACCTGCCCCATCTCTAAATTTCACCTCAGCATAGGGAACAGTTTCTCCATCAGAATCGATAATCTTCCCTCGTACGGTAGTCATGGGCTGAGCCATGACAGTAACAAATGCCAGAAGGGATAGATAAAGGCTGAGGATGTGTTTATTCACGATGCAAAAATAAAAAAGGGGATGTGAAACACACCCCCTTTTTCTTGGTTGTTTTCTTGACTGCCTAATCAATGAAAAGTTGTAGGCTTTCTACCTTGGCACTTCCCTATTACCTGCTCTTTGGGTAACAGTTCCCCGGCAGGACAACTTGTCTTAGTTATAGTGAAAACATCGCCTGCAATGATTGCTGGAGTAACCCACTCGTAAAAGCCTTCTCCTGAATTGAAGGCAGTACCATTCCATTCGTCATCGGTAAAGAATACCGATTCACCTGCTGGCACATTGTTTAAGGCCACGAGTAAAACTTCTTCTGTATCGACTCCGACGCCGACAATAGCGATGTCTCCGGCTACCAAAGATTGCGCTCTACTTTATAAAGCGATAACTGAAATAAAAAGGGTAGGAATAAAGTGTCTTAAAGTTCGGTTGATATACATCTTTAAATAATTTGCCCACTAAAATGTTAAATGGCGTTAACATTTACAAGGAGCCTAAAAGCCGACCTCAAGAAGATCCGATGTACTTTTTTTAAGACAGCAATTGTTAAAACATTTTAAATACGTGTTAACAATGTTATTAAAATGTCAAGGAATTGTTGTGTGTCATAATTCATTGATGTTCAACACTTTATGTCATATTTTGTACGCTTTTTAGCGTATGCGATGTCATTGCTTAAAACTAAACCATTGTTTTCCAAATGGTTATAATAAAAAAGGCCCCATCCGAAGATGAGGCCTTTCTATCTTGAGTGAAGTAGGATTACTTAACCAATACTTTTTGGCTTCCTACAACACCACTAGTAGTGCTTAAGCGTACTTCATATACACCAGCTGCAAGAGCTTGCGTAGAGATTACGTTAGCACCTTG
>Ga0163109_10002563_pt1 | contig 14140 bp, 12 predicted proteins | sample CRUFie1St13metaG_FD_108704 | JGI IMG/M metagenome (GOLD analysis project Ga0163109, IMG submission 108704) | Marine microbial communities from the Costa Rica Dome - CRUD Field 142mm St13 metaG | ecosystem: Environmental > Aquatic > Marine > Oceanic > Photic zone | place: Costa Rica: the Eastern... | reverse complement strand
TCGAAAAATAAATTGGTAAAAATCAATATTGGTGAAGAATTTATTTTTAAAAATTTAATTCTTAAAGTATTAAAATGTAAGAATTCAAAATTTGACGACAATCCTGAAATAACCTCATATTTACAAGTAAAAGATATTAATAATCAAAATAACAATGAAGTATTTGTATTTAACGGATGGACTTTTTCTTCAAGCCCCTCGATACAGGTTTTTGATCATCCTGTATATGATCTTTGGATAATAAAATGCTATTAAATTATTTTATCTTTATCAAGCCAGGTTACGTTGAAGTCAGAATTTAAAAATTTTTTGTGTTTTAGTAGTTTTTTATGTAATTCAATAGTTGTTGTTATGCCCTCAATCACGAACTCATCTAAAGATCTTAAAGTTCTTTGTATAGCCTCAGTTCTATTCCTACCATGACATATAAGTTTACAAATCATACTATCATAATAAGGTGTTACCTTGTACCCTTGATAAATTGATCCATCAACCCTTGTTCTAAACCCAGATGGTTGGTGACACATTCCAATTAATCCAGGTGAGGGTTGAAAACCTTTGCTTGGATCCTCTGCGTTTATTCTACATTCAATAGCATGTCCTCTTGGATTAATATCAGATTGCTTTAAAGCAGTATCTCCGGAGTAAGCTATCCATATTTGTTCTTTAACAATGTCAATTCCTGTAACCATTTCTGATACCGGATGTTCAACTTGTACCCTTGTATTCATTTCTAAAAAATAAAATTTTCCGTTTTCGTATATATATTCTACTGTTCCTGCACCTTCATAACCAATTTTTGAAACCATATTTACAGTTTTTTCAAATAAATCTTTTCTTAAATTATTATCCAAAACTGGACTAGGTGTTTCCTCTATCAACTTTTGGTGTCGTCTTTGAATTGAGCAATCTCTCTCGTGTAAATGAACAGTCCTATTTTTACCAGATAAAACTTGAACTTCTATATGTCTTGGATTTTCAAAAAACTTTTCAATATAAACCTCGTCATTTGCAAAAAATTTCTTTGCTTCTGATTTTGCTGTTAAAAATAAATCATCGAATTCTTTTTCAGATTTAACTACTTTCATGCCTTTACCACCACCACCTCCTGCAGCTTTTATTAAGATAGGATAACCAATTTTTTTTGCGATATTTTTTCCAATTTCCAAACTTGATACACCACCTTCTGATCCCTCAATAACAGGTATTCCATATTTCTTTGCTGTTTTTTTTGCTTCAATCTTATCTCCCATCATTTTAATGATTTCAGGGGAAGGACCGATAAATTTTATATTATTATCCTTTAACATTTTAGCAAAATTGTAATTTTCTGATAAAAAACCATAACCAGGATGAACCGCATCTGCATTTGTAACTTCAATAGCAGATAATATAGATGGAATATTGAGGTAACTATCAACTGGTTGTCTTGAGCCAACGCAAAGGCTTTCATCAGCTAATTTGACATGCATACTTTCTTTATCTACATCTGAATGTATAGCAACAGTTTGAATACCCCATTCTTTACAAGCTCGAATTATCCTCACAGCTATCTCACCTCTATTTGCTATAAGAATTTTTTTAAACATTTACTCGAGCACTACAAGAGTTTGACCAAATTCAACAGGCTGACCGTCGTCAACAACAATCTCTTTTACTACTCCGTCCTTAGATGATGGTACATGATTCATAGTTTTCATTGCTTCTACAATCATAACGGTCTCTCCTTTTTTGATTTTTTTACCAATTTCAACAAATTTTTTTCCACCTGGCTCAGGTGCTAAATATGCAGTTCCGATAATTGGAGACTTGATTTCAGTCCCAGAAATAATCTTTTTCTCTTTAATTTCATTAGTGTTTTGAATTACTTGTATTTTACTATCATCGTTTATTGAATTTCTTGCGACTTTGATTTTAACATCTTTCTCTGAGTACTCTAATTCGGAAAGTTTATTTTCTTCTAAGCAGCTTACTAATTCTTTAATTAATTTCTTATTTATTTTCATTTAATAACATCTTATGCATTGCCATTATGGCCAAAATATAACCATTGCTACCTAAACCAAAAATACCTCCATTTACAACATCACTTATCAATGATTTTTTTCTAAATTCTTCTCTATTATATATATTAGAAATGTGTAATTCTATTTTTGGTTTATCAAATATTTGAAGTGCATCTCTTATTGAAATAGAAGTATGAGTGAATCCCGCTGCATTGATAATAATCCCATCTTGTTTATCTTTAGCTTCTTGTATCCATGTGACTATTTCACCCTCAATATTAGACTGCACAAATTCAAGTTTAATATCTAATTCATTAGATTTTTTAATACACAAGTCTTTTAATTGCTCATAAGTAACTGTACCATATTGTGATTGTTCTCTTTCACCTAATAGATTAAGATTTGGACCGTTAATAAAAAGTATTTTAATACTCATAAACAATACATAATGAAAAAAGTCAAAAAAATCAAAATTAATTTAAATGGAAGACCCCTTTTTTTACCCAAAGGGACCTCTATTTACAAAGTTATTAAAAAAAATAAATTATATCTAAATAAGATTGCTGTTGAATTAAATAAAGAAATTATTAATAAAAAAAAGATTAAAAAAATTTTACTTAAAAATAAGGATAGAATAGAGATAGTACACTTTATAGGTGGTGGTTAATGAAAAAAGATACTTTTAACATATCTTCAAAAAAATTTAATTCTAGATTGATAGTTGGAACAGGAAAATATAAAAACTTTTTAGAATGTTCGAAAGCTATAAAGGCATCAGGAGCAAATATAGTCACAGTTGCTGTCAGGAGAGTAAATATATCTGACAAAAAAAAGCCTGTATTAATGGATTATATTGATCCAAAAAAAATTACATATCTTCCAAATACGGCGGGATGTTTTTCTTCAGATGAAGCTTTAAGAACTTTAAGATTGGCGAGAGAAATTGGAGGTTGGAGATTAGTTAAACTAGAAGTGTTGGGAGATAAGAAGAGCTTATTACCTGACATGATTGAGACTTTAAAGTCAACAGAGGTATTATCTAAAGAAGGATTTAAAGTTATGGTTTATTGCAACGATGACCCGTTGATGGCAAAGAGGTTAGAAAATGTTGGCGCCGTAGCCATAATGCCTCTAGCTGCACCTATTGGTTCTGGTTTAGGCATACAAAATTCCACAAATATAAAAATTATTAGAAAACAAACTAAACTTCCACTTATAATTGATGCAGGTATAGGAGAGGCTTCTGATGCTGCAATCGCAATGGAACTTGGATGTGATGGTGTATTAGTAAACACTGCAATCGCTCAAGCAAAAAAACCATTAGATATGGCAATTGCAATGAAATATGCTGTTATTGCTGGAAGAAAATCTTATTTATCTGGAAGAATAAAGAAAAGCTTATTAGGATTCGCCTCAACTACAAAAAAGGGTATTATTTAGTCTTTCTTTTTTTAAAGTATTTTTTTTTTTTGAAATTTTTTTTAACAAACTTAACAATATTATTTGATTTATTTTTTTTATCAGGTGTGATTTTTTTAATTTCTATTTTATGTTCAATTTTTTCTAGAATTTTTTTACTCTTGTTCTCAAATGATATTTCATATTCAGGTACTAAAAATAATTTATCTCCCAAAAGGTTAATTTTTATTTTATATTTTTTTTCTAAATATTTAAGGTCTTTTTGAAAGTTGTCTGAGATAAAACTTTTAATTTTTTCTGGGATGTTAGCATTCACTATTTTTGCTTTCGAACTAATTGCCCTAACTTCTATCAATTTCATAATTTTTTGTGCAAAAGATTGATTGGTTAAAGAAATATTCCATTGAACACTGCTTTCTCTTAATCTTTGTCTAGACATCTCTAATAAACCAAAACTGCTGATTCTGCCAATCTGAACTCTAGCTCTGTCTTTCCTGCATCTTTCTTTTAATTTTCTTTCAACCTGCTTTCTATTACCAAAGTTCATCATATCAATAAAATCAATAATAATTAGTCCAGATAAATCTCTAATTTTAATTTGTCTGGCAATTTCTTCTGCAGCCTCTAAATTTGTGTCCAAGGCAGTGCTTTCAACATTTTTCTGCTTAATTGATCTACCAGAATTTATATCAATAGATACTAATGCTTCAGTTGGATTTATTACTAAATAACCACCCGAATTAAGTTTTACTTGAGTATCATAAATTTCATTAAGTTTTTCCTCTATTTTCTCTTTAATAAATAGAGGCTGTTTATCCCTATATTTTTTTATTTTTTTAACGCTTTTCGGCATCAAAATTTTCATAAAATTTTTTGCTTTTTGATAACCTTCATTACCTTCAATTACGATATTTTTAGTTTCATCATCGTAAATATCTCTTAGTGTACGTTTAATTATATCGCTTTCTTGGTGCACTAATGATGGAGCAATAGAATTCATAGCTGTATCTTTAATTTTATTCCAACTATCTATTAAACTAGACAAATCATACTCAATATCATTTTTAGTTTTATTTGAACCTGCTGTTCTTACAATTAAACCCATTTCTTTTGGTATTTTAATCTCGTTTAGTATAGATCTAATTTTTTTTCTTTCTCCAAAATTAAAAATTTTTCTAGATATTCCGCCTCCTTTTGGTGTATTTGGCATCAAAACAATATATTTTCCTGCAATAGATATAAACGTTGTTAGTGCAGCTCCCTTTAAACCTCGTTCATCTTTAAGAACTTGCACCAAGATAACTTGATTAGGTTTAATAACTTCTTGAATTTTGTATCTTTTAGATGGAATTTTTGATTTTTTTTTGTCTACAACGTCTTCATTTTCAGTTTCAGATATTCTTTCTTTATTAGCTTCATTGATTTCAGTTGAAGGTGGGTCATTTTCTTTTATTGATATATCATCCTCCTCACTTTTTTTTGCTAGTTCTTCCCTTAATTCTTCCTCCTCTTTTTTAATAACATCAAGGTCACTCGATGGTATTTGGTAATAATCAGATTGGATATCATTAAATGATAAAAACCCATGTCTTTCTCGACCAAAGTCTATAAAAGCTGCTTGAAGGGAAGGTTCTACTCTACTTACTTTACCTAAATAAATATTATTTTTTATTAGGTTATTTTTTAAAGTTTCGTACTCGTAATCTTCGATATTGCCATTTTCTTTAAGTACAACTCTTGTTTCATCTGGATGCGATGCATCGATGTATAAATTCTTTTCCATAATGTTTTTGTTATTTTATTCATTAATTTATAAATTCTGATGCCATAACTTTAACAAATTCATTAATTAAATTAAACTAAAATGAATGCTTTATTTAGAAAAATCTTAATTTTATTCAGTTCTGCAATTTTATTAGTTTTCTTAATTCTTGTATCTGTATTATGGGCTTTTTCTAATAATTTACCTGATTATAAATATTTAAAAAATTATAAAGCACCTGTTTCAAGCAAGATTTACTCCGGGAGTGGAGAATTAATACAAGATTTTTCATCCGAAAAGCGAATATTTATTCCTTATAATTCTATACCTAAAATTGTAATTAATTCATTCTTGTCCGCAGAAGATAAAAACTTTTTTGATCATCCGGGCATAGACGCCAAAGGAGTATTAAGAGCAATATTTAAAAATATTTCAAATATCTTAAATTCTAAAAGACTCGAAGGAGCATCAACAATTACCCAGCAAGTCGCTAAAAATTTTCTTCTAACTAATGAAGTAAGCTTACAGAGAAAATTAAAAGAGGCTATTTTAGCTTTTAGAATTGAGAGAAGCTTATCAAAAGAGAGAATATTAGAACTTTATTTAAATCAAATATATTTAGGCCAAGGCTCTTATGGAATAGCTGCAGCAAGTTTAGAATATTTTGATAAATCAATTGATGAATTAAATTATGAAGAAGCAGCACTTCTTGCAGCATTACCCAAAGCTCCAAGTAGATATAATCCATACAAAAATGTAAAAATTGCAAAATTTAGAAGAGATTTAGTTTTAAAAAACTTATTAGAAAATAAATACATAAATAAAAAGAAATTCAAAAACCTTAAAAATAAAAAAATTTTATTGAAAAAAAGAAAAAAAATTTTTTTAGAGGACTCCAGATATTATGTTGAGGAGGTTAGAAAAGACATTATAGAGCAACTTGGATATGACAAAGTTTATAAAGAAGGTCTTAATATAAAAACACCATTAAATTTAAACTTACAAGAAATAGCGTCGAGTGTATTACGGGATGGAGTCGAAAATTATGATAAAAGAAAAGGATGGAGAGGACCGCTAAATAATATAAATCTTTCAAATCAAAACTGGAAAAGTTTGATCAAAAATAATCTTGAAAAAAAAATTGGCTGGGAAATTGCCAGAGTATTAAAAGAAGAGGACACCGGAATAGAAATTGAAACAGAGAACAATAAATTTGGTAAAATTAATTTAAACAATATTAATTGGATTAGAAGCAAGCAGAACGGTAAAAAATTTGAAGTCGGTGATTTGATATATGTTAAGAAAACAGCTAGCTCTTTCTATGATGTAAAACAATTACCATCTGTAAACGGAGCTATAGTAGTTATGGATCCATATACTGGAAGAGTTTTGGCTTTGAGTGGAGGTTTCAGCTTTAAAAAAAGTGAATTTAATAGAGCAACTCAAGCATTGAGGCAGCCAGGCTCTGCATTTAAACCATTTATTTATGCCTTAGCATTAGAAAATGGATATTCTCCCTCTACTTTAATTTTAGATGCTCCCTTAGTTTTAAAACAAGGGACTGATCTTAAAATGTGGAAACCAGAAAATTATGGTAAAAAGTTTTATGGTCGTTTAACTCTTAGAGAAGGACTTGAAAAATCCAGAAATTTAATGACAGTAAGAATTTCCCAAGATTTAGGATTAAATAAAATAGTTAATTTATCTAAAAAGTTGGGTATATACGAAAATCCTAATGAACTTTTGTCAATCTCTTTAGGATCAGCAGAGACAACACTTTTAAAATTAACATCCGCTTATTGTTCTTTTGTAAATGGAGGCAAACTTGTAAATCCAAAACTAATAGATCGAATACAGGATAGTGAAGGCAACACAATTTATAAAACAGAAGATAGATACTGCGAAAATTGTAAAAATATATCCTTTTTAAGCAATGAGGTTCCAATGATAAAAGATAACTTTAAACAGATTTTTTCAGCTCAAACTGCTTATCAAATAACATCAATTTTAGAAGGCGCCACAAAAAGAGGTACTGCAAAAAAATTAAAAGATTTAAATTTAGATCTCGCCGGCAAAACTGGTACAACCAATAAAAATACTGACACTTGGTTTATAGGATTTACATCTGATTTAGTGGTTGGGGTATATGTAGGCTATGATGAGCCCAGAACTTTAGGTAAATTTGAAACGGGCGCAAAAACTGCTATGCCAATATTTAAATCTTTTATAAAAGAAGCAGTGAAAAAAGAAAATACAAGACCATTTAAAATTCCCGAAAATATTACTTTGATGGTTGTTGATTCTCAAACTGGAAAAAAAGTTAGTTTTGGATCAAAAAAAACTTTAATTGAGTCTTTCAAAACAGGAAAAATTGAACAAAACTTTGATGTTAATTTGAAAAATAATAATAGATTTAGTAATAATAATATATTAAAGTTTTATTAATGAGCGATCTTTTCATAAATAATTTAAATTCAATAAAAAAAATTAATCAAAGAATACAGGAGTATCTTTGAGAAAAATAGGATTAAATCGAAAATAGACCAATTTGAGATTTTAATTCTAAAAGAAGATTTCTGGAAAGACCAAAATAATGCCCAAAAAATTTTAAAAGAGAAAAAAAAATTAGATGATCTTATAAATTCATTTGAAAATTCTATTAAAGAGAGCAAAGAATTAAATGAATTTTTTGCATTAGCTACAGAAGAAAACAATTCAAAGCTAATTCAAGAAACTATAAAGAATATAGAATTACTAAAGTTACAAGTTCAAAAAAATGAAATTAAGTGTTTCTTATCAAAAGAAAGTGATAGCAATGATTGTTTTGTAGAGATACATGCAGGCGCAGGCGGCACAGAAAGTCAAGATTGGGCTGATATGCTTAGAAGAATGTATATGAAATGGTCAAATAATCGTGAATTTAAAAACAGTATTATTAGTGAGCATAAAGGAGATGAGGCTGGGATAAAATCAACTACTATTAAAATAAACGGTGATTATGCTTTTGGCTGGTTAAAAAATGAATCTGGTATCCATCGTTTAGTTAGAATTTCTCCATTTGACTCTGGTGCTAGAAGACATACTAGTTTTGCAAGTGTATGGGTTTACCCGGTAGTTGATGATAGTATTGATATAGATATACAAGAAAAAGATTTGAGAATAGATACCTATCGATCTAGTGGAGCAGGAGGTCAACACGTTAACACAACAGATAGTGCGGTAAGAATTACACATATTCCAACAAAAATAGTGGTGCAATGTCAAAATGATAGGTCACAACATAAAAATAAAGAAACATGCATGCAAATGTTAAAAGCAAGGTTATATAATTATGAACTTGAAAAAAGAGAAAAAGAAAGCTCAGGTGAAAAAGATCAAAAAAAAGATATTGGATGGGGGCACCAAATTAGGTCTTACGTTTTACATCCATACAGGTTGGTAAAAGATAATAGAACAAATTTTGAGACAAGTGATCCAGATAAAGTTTTAAATGGGGAGATAGATAGCTTTTTGGAAAGCTCTTTATTTAATTTGAATGGTTAAAAGATTTATACAAATTATATTATTTTTAATATTACTTAGTATAATTTTTTTGACGTATTTGAGTATATATGGTTTTAGTACTAATAAATTTAACAAGTTTATTAGCGAGAAAATTTCTGAGAGAGATAAATATTTAAAGATAAACCTTGATGAAATAAAAATTTTTTTAAATATAAATAATTTTAATTTTGAACTCAAAACCAACAACCCAAAAGTTTTTTTTAAAAATAAAGAAATTAAAATCAAAAGCATAAGTACCGATTTACCATTAAAGAATTTACTTTCACAAAAAATAAATTTAAAGGAGGTAAAAATTTTAACTCATAAAAACAAGATCCAAAATTTAATTGAAATAATTAGAGTATACAAGAATAATCCACAATTATATATTTTGAATAAGATTGTAAAAGATGGTCTTATAGAAATAGAGTGCAAAATAAATCTTAACGAAGATGGTAGTATCAAAAGTAATTACTTAGTTGATGGTAATATTGAAAATTTAAAATTAGAATTATTAAATAATAATGTAATTGAAAAAATAAATTTAAGTTTTTTAATTAGGGAAAAAGATTATTTAATTTATAATTTATCATCGCTTTATCAATCAATTAAAATAAAATCCAATCAAATAAAAATTATAGACGATCTAGACAGCTATAATTTTGAAGGCGATATTTCAAATCTTAAAAGTAAAATAGATTTAAGTAAATTTTCTGCCTTATTAAATAAAAACATAAGTGGCATTGTTAAAGATGGATTAGTTATTTCCTCAAATAATAAATTTTCCTTCAAGTTAAATAAAAAAATTAAATTTTCCGATATAATCATTCAATCAAATATATCATTAGAGGAGCTTAAATATTCAAATGACTTGTTTAAGCGATTTTTTCCAGGATATAAAAAAAATGTAAAATTTGAAAACAATTCTATCACAGTTGATTATAACAACGGAGATTATGAAATAAATGGTAAATCTAAAATTAATATAAATGGTGATATCGATGATACTAACTATTCTTTAAAAAAAATAAAAAAAGATTTTTTTTATAATTTTAATTTTGAATTAATTAATTCTGCAGTAAATTTTAAGATTTTAAATTATACAAAAAATAAAGATGTCAAAAGTTCATTAGAATTAAGTGGAAAATATTCAGCTTCTAATAATATAAATTTAGAAAAAATAAAATTTAATCACAATAAAAATTTCATAAATATTCAAAATGTTAAAATTAATCGAAATAAAAAAATTAAAAGTATAGACAATATAAAAGTTAGTATTTTTAATAATAATGATAAGTTAAGTAAAATAGATATTAAAAGGAATAAAAAAGACTATGTAATAAATAGCCAAATCTTCGATGGAACTAAACTAATGGACGAAATTTTGTTCTCAAAAGAAGAAGTTAATTTTTTTGATTTATTTGATAGTTTGAATAGCAATATACTAATTAAAATTGATACAGCTTATTTAAGTAAAGATGATTATCTTAAATCCCTAAACACAAATATGACTATAAAAAATAACCAAATTAATGATTTAAATTTATTATCTAAATTTCCTAATAATGAAGAGTTTAAAGTCTCTATTAAAACAAATCAAAACAAAGAAAAGATTACAACGGTTTTTACAAATTACGCCAAACCCTTAGTAAAAAAATATAAATTTATAAAAGGTTTTGAGGGAGGCGCACTAGACTTCTATTCAGTTTCAAAAGACAAAAATACTAATTCAAATTTAAAATTGTATGATTTTAAATTAAATGAAGTGCCTGCGCTTACTAAATTATTAACATTAGCCTCGTTACAGGGTATTGCAGATTTATTAACAGGTGAGGGAATAAGATTTAATGAATTTGAAATGAAATTTAATAAAGTCAAAGGATTAATGACAATCGAAGAGATTTACTCACTCGGTCCCTCAATTTCAGTTCTTATGGATGGTTATGTACAAAAAGATGGGCTAATAAGTTTAAGAGGAACCTTGGTTCCCGCTACCACTTTAAATAAAGCAATAGGCTCAATACCTTTGTTGGGAGAAATATTAGTAGGAAAAAAAGCAGGTGAGGGAGTTTTTGGTGTAAGTTTTAAAATTAAAGGATATCCAAAAGATTTAAAAACTAGTGTTAATCCAATTAAAACTTTAACACCAAGATTTATCACTAGAACATTAGAAAAGATTAAAAAAGCTAATTAGTAATTTTAAATAATACGTGATTTTTTTTACCATGTGATAATTTTAATATATCATTTTTAAAATCATCTATGGTAATATTAGAATTGTCATTATTAATCGTATTGTTATTAATTTTTATTCCAAGGTTTTTTATTGCTCTTCTAGCCTCACTTTTTGATCTTAATAAATTTGACATAATTACAACATCAATAATATTTATTCCGATATTAAGTTGATCTTTTTTTATTTTTATAACTGGCAGATCATCACCAAAAGATCCCGCACCAAATGTCTTTTCCGCAGTTTCAGCAGCTTTTTTTGCTGCAACTTTACCATGTAACATTGAGGTAGTTTCATTAGCCAATAAAACTTTTAATTCATTAATATTTTTGTTTTTCATGATCTCAATTTCTGAAATATCTTTATCAGTAAACATCTTTAAAAATCTTATAACATCACGATCATCGGTATTTCTCCAAAATTGCCAATAATCATAAGGAGATAATAAATTTTTATCTAACCAAACGGCACCCTTTTCAGTTTTACCCATTTTTGCCCCTGATGCTAAAGTTATTAATGGTGTTGTTAATCCAAAAACTTGTTCTCCAGAGTTTCTTTTAATCAAGTCAACACCGTTAACTATATTTCCCCATTGATCTGAACCACCTATCTGAAGAACACAATTATTTTTTTTGTTCAATTCTAAAAAATCATAAGCTTGTAAAATCATATAATTAAATTCCATATAACTTAAAGATTGCTCTCTCTCTAATCTTAATTTAACACTGTCAAAACTTAACATTTTATTTATCGTAAAATGTTTACCTATTTCTCTTAAAAATTTAATGTAATTTAATTTCCCAAGCCATTTCAAATTATTTACAAAAATTGGTTTTGTTTTAATATTTTTTTTATCTAAAAAAATATCAAAAACTTTTTTTATATTTTTGATATTCTTATTAATTTCCTTAGTAGATAAAATTTTTCTTGTTTCTTCTTTACCGGATGGATCCCCAATCATAGTAGTACCACCTCCTAATAACACAATTGGTCTATGACCATATCTCTGAAGCATTCTTAAACACATTATTTGTAATAAACTGCCTACGTGCAAACTTTGAGCTGTACAATCAAAACCAATGTACGCATTAATTTTTTTATTTTCCATCAAACTACCCAGCTGGTCAGAATTAGTGCATTGATTAAAATACTCTCTTTCTTTAAACTCAGATATGAATGAACTTTTCATTTTTTAAATTATTATTAATAATTCAATATACTTATTTTAATTTGATTGAAAAATAAATTGTGAACAAATCTTTAAATAGTTTAGGCTTAATGAGCGGCACATCTGGCGATGGTGTTGATGCTTCAGTAATCAATTCTGATGGCAAAAGACATTACAAAGTTTTGATAAATAAATACTTTAAGTATTCAGATGAAATTTCGCAAAATATCTACAAATTAAAAAGAAACATTAATAAAATTGAAGATATAAAAAAATTTAGCACAGAAATAAATGATTTGGAGAGAAAAATTACTTTATTTCACTCAAATGTTGTTTCAAACTTTACAAAAAATAAAGATATTAAAATAGATTTAATTGGATTTCATGGGCAAACAATATTACATAATCCAAAAAACAAATTCTCAAAACAACTAGGTGATGGAAACTTATTATCTCAACTTTCAAAAAAAAAGGTTATTTATAATTTTAGACAAAATGATTTATTGAAAGGTGGGGAAGGAGCTCCCTTGACACCAATCTTCCATCAAATAATTGTTAAAGAAAAAAAGATTGATCTCCCAGTTTGTATTTTAAATATTGGCGGAATATCTAACTTAACTTTAATAAGAGACTTAAAAGAAGAAAATTTAATAAGTAAAGATATTGGTCCTGGAAACTGTTTAATTGATGAATGGATAAGACGAAATAAAAAAGGTAATTATGATAAAAATGGTGAAATTGCAAGCCAAGGTAAAACAAATAAATTGATACTTGATCAAGCCTTAGACGATTTTGAAAATATTCCAGCTAAAAGTATAAACTCTTTTGATGTAAATGATTTCGAAATAAATTTTTTAAGAGGCCTCGATTTAGAAGATGGCGCTTCAACAATCACTGACTTCACAAGTAATATTATTGCAAGCAAATTATTAGCTACAATTTCAAAATATAATAAAAAAATTTCCAAAGTTATTCTATGTGGAGGCGGTAAAAAAAACAAAACTTTAATCGAAAGAATTAAAAGATACAGTCATAACAAATTAAAATTTGAGACAACTGATGATTACGGTGTTGATGGTGACTTTGTCGAGTCCCAAGCATTTGCATATTTGGCTATTCGTTCATTTTTAAAACTACCTATTTCTTTTCCAAATACAACTGGATGTGAATTACCTTCAACGGGTGGAATATTAGCAGAAAACTTTTAAAATAAAGCCGATTCTTTTTGAATATATTTATCTAAAACTTTTCTCAGGCTATTTTCAGATTTTGTAAAAAAATGATTGGCATCAGGAACTGATTGAAAATCTACTTTAATCCCTTTTTGTGAAGATAATCTTTTATTAAGTTCATTAACATGATCTACTGGAACTAATTCATCTTTTTTTCCATAAACCATTAATCCTGAAGTTGGACAAGGTGATAAAAAAGAGAAATCGTATACATTAGGTTGAGGTGAAATTGATATAAATCTATTAATTTCTGGTCTTCTCATTAAAAGTTGCATTGAAATTAAAGATCCAAAAGAAAAACCAGCAACCCAACATTGCGAGTTATCAAAGTTCTCTCTTTCAATCCAATCCAATGCAGCCGCAGCATCAGCAAGTTCACCTTGACCATTATCAAATTCACCATCACTTTTTCCAACACCTCTAAAATTTACACGACATACTGAAAATCCATTATCCATAAACGCATGAAAAGTTTCAACTACAACCTTATTATTCATAGTACCTCCATATTGAGGATGAGGTTGCAATACTAAAGCGATTGGTGAAGTTATTTTTTGATTTTTATAATATTTTGCTTCTAATCTTCCAGCCGGTCCAGGAATAAATATTTCTATAATTTTATTTTCCATGTTTGTTAATGATAATTATTCTCATAAAAATTTTTGTTAATGATAATTATTCTCACAAAAAAACTTTATTTATCATAACGGAGTGACAAAATGCGAGTCTTTTTAATTTCAAAAACTTGACTATTTTAGTCGGGTATATATATAAGTC
>Ga0163109_10002562_pt1 | contig 14151 bp, 15 predicted proteins | sample CRUFie1St13metaG_FD_108704 | JGI IMG/M metagenome (GOLD analysis project Ga0163109, IMG submission 108704) | Marine microbial communities from the Costa Rica Dome - CRUD Field 142mm St13 metaG | ecosystem: Environmental > Aquatic > Marine > Oceanic > Photic zone | place: Costa Rica: the Eastern... | reverse complement strand
TTTTGACGGCTTCCAAATTGCGGGTCAAGATGTAGCATGGGACTATGCAGTAACCAAAGAAGGAATGGCTCAAGCACAAGGATCAATGGTATCTACTATTGCGATTCCTGTAAATGAGTCAGGTATCTATAATGTAGACTTCACCTTTGGTAATGCTACAGTAAATGAAGTATTGAGCATCAATGTTCCTGTTGCACCAACGGCAGCTATACCAGCTGATGTTGCGCTTTCAGAGAACGAGGCGATCACGCTAAACGGAATGTTTACGAATGCAAACTCATATGAGTGGGCAGTTGATGGTGTAGTATTCTCTACTGAGGCTAATCCAACATGGACGGCTAGTACTGAAGGTATCTACAACATTGCAGTAACGGTTCGTTCAGAAGATGGATGTTCTGCATCAGACAACATGGTAGCTGAAGTATCTAAGTCAGTAACAAGCATCAACGATGTGGATGCAGTATTCCAAATCACTCAGGACGCTCACAGCGTGGTTGTAATGACGGATGCTGACGGATTCATGATCGAGATGATTGCTATGGATGGTAAGCTTGTAGCTTCGGCCCGAGCAAGCCAAGGTGCTAACGTAATCTCTACGCAAGCTCTTGCAGCTGGTGTATATGAAGTACGCTTAAGTTCAGCCAATGGTGTTGTAGGCAGCCAAAAGGTATTGGTTAAGTAATCCTACTTCACTCACGATAGAAAGGCCTCATCTTCGGATGGGGCCTTTTTTGTTGCCTTAACTTTTCTAGGATATAAGTAGAATCTCAATCAGAAGTTAGTGGCTTATTACTGAAGATAGAGGGCCCATTGCTCTTCATTGACTAAGCAGTCAAGAAAACAACCAAGAGAAAGGGGGTGTGTTTCACATCCCCTTTTTTTATTTTTGTACCGTGAATAGACACATCCTCAGCCTCTTTTTATGCCTTTTAGTATCTGTTGTTGTCATGGCTCAGCCGATGACAACAGTACGAGGAAAGATTCTGGACACTGATGGTGAAACGGTTCCTTATGCGGAAGTAACATTTAGGGACGGTGCCGGAACTGCATTAAGTAATGAGGATGGAGATTTTGTCTTGTCCGGAAGAACTCGCTCTGATTTTGTACAGTTTAGTGCGCTAGGCTATAACGAAATCGAGATGCAGATTGTGCGAGGGATTGATCAGCTAGTGTCCATAAAACTTGAGTATAGTTCGAGTGATTTAGGCGAGATTGTGGTATCTGGACGCCGCCAGCGAAGGTACAGGGATGAAAAGGCTGTCAGTCTTCAAAAAATGGTGATTGACCATAAAAAAGACAATGCTCCAGAGTATTTTGATTCGTATGAGTTTAAAGAACAGTCGCAGGTTCAAATTGGCGTATACAATGTCGCTCCAGGCATAAAGACAATCAAGCTCTTCAAACCCTTTTGGTTTGTGTTTGATTATGCAGATACTGTAGATGGAGTAGAGGTTATGCCCGCCGTTCTAGCCGAACGGCTATCCGACATATACGTACAAAACAATCCAAAGAAGCGGGTGGAATATGTCAATGCCTCTCAGTTTTCAGGAGCTGAGCGAGATGGCAGTAAAGCGGAGTTGCTCAATGAACTCTTTCCTCCCTTTACAGCGTATGATGATGTCTTTCTCGCAGGGGGTAAATCGTTTGCTAGTCCTTTTTCAAACACAGGATTATCCTCTTATCGATACTTCTTGACGGATAGTATGATAGTGGATGGAGTCAAGCGCTATCGTTTGGACTTCTCTCCTCGACAAGTGCAGATGTTAGCCCTTTCCGGAACAGCTTGGGTAGAGGACTCGACCTATGCCATCTTATCTTTTGAGTTTGTTTTACCTCCTAAGGCTAATCTCAATTTTGTTAATACATTTTATGTCAAACAGGATTTTGAAAAAATCGATGGTCAATGGGTTGATATGCGCAATTATATGCGCGTTGGGTTTTCCATCTTTAAGCGGTCAACAGATATCCGTCATTTAACTACCGGTGACATCAAGTATTCTATAGATAGCTGTAAGGATTTAAAAGATTCTCTGAAATCCGAACTCAAGATGCTACTCAAAGATGAGGAACTATCCCGCGAGGAGAAGCAAACGTTAAAAGAGGATTATCAAACGCAAATTGATAATGTTAACGATGATCGGCGAGGGCATAAAAAAAGCTTAAAGCAAAAGCGTCGTGAGAAGATGCAAATCATGCTTCAACAGACCAAAACAAAGGCGGATATCCAGATAGGATCTGATATCCCTGATACTATCTTTCGTGGAGAGAAACTTCAATTTGATTCTGCAGCCTATAGCAGGGATTCAGAGTATTGGCAAGACAACCGCATCGCAGAGCTGACTCAGCAACAAGAAAATATCTTCTTGATGATTGATTCCGTCAAGAAAAAGCCTGCCTTTACTACATGGAAGTGGTTAGCTGATTTTGCGGTAACAGGCTATATGCCTTTTGGTATTCTTGAGGTAGGAAGAATCGATGAGACCGTAAGTTGGAACGAGATTGAAGGCGTTCGACCCAAGCTAGCGCTAAGAACAACCGATGCCTTGTCGGAGGCATTTCAATTGTGGGGGTATGCTGCTTATGGCACTAAAGATCGTGACTGGAAATATTTAGGGCGAGCATTCTTCAACCTACCTACGCGCAATGAACGCTGGCATAATCTCCTGCTTTCATATCAAGATGATTTCAGGTTTTTGAGTAATGTAGAAAATGACGACCCTACCGATCATGATGACTTGGTTGAGGCGCTTTTGCGAAATGGACCGCTCAACAAAATCATGCGTGTAGAAGAATATAGAGGGGCATATACAAGGGAATGGGTTCATGGCTTGACCACGGAGTTAAGGCTATCAAGACGCTCTTACCTGCCCACTGCAGATAATCTTGAATTTATACGCACTGACGAAACGACTGGTGCAGTTGAGTCGTTAGATCGTTTCGATGTGTCTGAAGTGAGGTTGCGTGCACGTATAGGCCTAGGTGAAACTTGGCTGCAATTTCCCTATCGCCGAATTTCAACTACTTCTCTAAAGCCGATTGTTGAGCTTGACTTTGCCTTTGGTATCAAACCTCCTTCTAGTTCGAAGATTGCTCCCTTGGGAGGGGATTATGCTTACCAGCGCTTGTATATGAACTATTACCATAGGTTTAGTCATAAGGCAGGCTATACGCGATATACCTTGCGTGCTGGATATGTCTTTGGAGAGATACCCTACCCACTTACGTTTATTCATGAAGGGAACAACGGATATTTCTACCTCACAAGAGGCTTTAATATGATTCGTGAGTTCGAGTTTATCTCAGACCGCTTTGCTACTCTTTGGGTTGATCATCACTTCGATGGTCAGATTTTAAATCGTATTCCGGGTATCAACCGATTAAAGCTTCGAACCATCCTAACGGGTAAAGTGTTAATAGGGGACTTTTCAGCGAGGAATAAAGAGGTACTTGATTTACCTGCAGGAACGAGAATTGCTAATAAGCCCTACTATGAGGTTGGCTTTGGTATTGAAAACATATTGTATGTTTTCCGTCTTGACTTTATCTGGCGCCTCTCGGCTTTGGATGCCTTACCAAGCACAGGGATTGAACCTAACCGATTTGGGGTCAAAATCTCCTTCTCTCCGAAGTTCTAGGCTGGAAGGCTAGGAACGAATTATGGAGAATAGCTATCCTTTACTTAAAAAGATTATTCGCCGCGAAAGGAACTTTAAGTTGCTTTTTGCTCTAGCCTTACTGTTTATACTGGGGGCATGTATTGGATATGTCTTTCAGCGTCAACCCATTGCTCTGTTTCTTTTACTTGCCATGCTATCTGGCTTGATTACATGGCGTTTGAAAAGCTCTTTTCGAATGGATCGACATCCTGTTTGGCATCTCGTAGTGAGCCAAGCGCATCAAGTAAGCTGGATTTACTTTGAGGAAGTTCAGTTACAGCCCTTTGGCATTTTGCTAGCAAAAAAGGCAGTGCTTTGCATCTGGTCAATAGACAGAGTACAGGAGCGCATTCATCTTCCCTTAAAGTATAAAGAGAGGCTGTATAAAGAACTCTCTGATTCGCTTACTGAGATAAGTTTTGGATACTCCGAGGAAAAAAAGCTTTGGTATGAAGCCCACCCTTCTATGTTACGCAGAAAGTGAATCGCGTCGCATAGCATGCAGTAAAACAAGGTCATAGATAGTATGCGCAGTCATTGCACATGTTATACTCAAGCCTATGGTAACAAGGCCGAGAACACTAGAAAAGGCAATGAGCCATAGTCGTAGAATCCAAGGTAAATCCTGTCTTGGGTTAAGGTAGCCATGGAGACCCACAAAAAAGATGGCATTTAGCAGAATACTCGCGGGTAAACTGATATACTCAAAAAGTCCAAAAAGAAGTGGCCCACGAAACAGCAACTCTTCTCCTATTCCTGCACAGAGAGATAGAAATATAATGGTAAGGCTGGACATGGCATGAAGGGGTAGGCGCTGTCGAAGTTTACGTTCGAGATCACTTGTAGGATAGGAACGCGATATAAAGAGGCTAACTAAACTTGCTCCCAAACCAATACCCCCTCCTACAGAAAGGCTGGAATACAAGTGACTGCTTGATTTTTCGAAGAGAATTTGCCAGGTGATCTCTGAAGTATAGGGCAGTAAAACAAGACCAAGACCGCCCATTCCTAGGAGGGTAATGAGCCCTAAAAAGAGTAATTGACGAATCGGAAGGGGTTGAATAGTGCTTATTGCTTTAGATTTCCTCAAATTTGTCAAATAATTATGGACTTTCCATTAAGGATGCCATGGCAAACAAAAAGAATATGACAAAGCCCACACGAACAGATGTTTCCGAACTTGGAGAGTTTGGCCTTATTGACCGCATTGGGTCTATGGTAAGCAGTCGCTATCGCTCAACTGTACATGGCATTGGTGATGATTGTGCTGTGTTAGACAATGGGGAAGACTACACCTTACTATCCGTGGACACCATGGTAGAGGGCTTGCATTTTGATTTGATGTATTGCCCCCTGCAGCATGTGGGCTATAAAGCCATTGTCTCTTCCATTTCAGATATCTATGCCATGAACGGTAAACCAAGTCACGTCGTCGTCAGCTTGTCATTATCGAGTAAGTATTCGGTGGAAGCGGTGGAAGAATTGTACAAGGGCATGGAACGTGCCGCGTCATTCTACAACGTCGATATTGTAGGAGGAGATACTACATCGAGTTTGAGTGGTGCGACCATCTCAGTAACGGCATACGGCCGGGTTACTAAAGAACAGCTTGTGCTTCGAAGTGGGGCTAATCCAGGTGATGCACTTTTTGTGACCGGAAATTTAGGAGGGGCTTACATGGGGCTTCAAGTCTTGAATCGAGAGAAGCAGATTTTCCTTCAAAACCCTGATATGCAACCTGAACTTGAAGGGCATGACTACGTTGTGGGAAGACAACTTAAACCAGAAGCTAGATATGATGTAATAGAAGCACTTGCTGAGGCGTCCATCGTTCCAACTGCAATGATTGATATCAGTGATGGGTTGAGCTCAGAGTGCCTTCATCTTGCCAAGTCAAGTAAGGTAGGTGTTGAAGTCCACGAACAGTTTGTTCCGATTCAGCAAGAGACCTATGACCTGTCCCTTGAACTTAATATTGATCCCATCACGTCGGCCATGAATGGAGGAGAGGATTATGAGTTGCTCTTTACCGTTGACCCTTCCTTAGCGGATCGTGTGCGAGAAGAAGTTCCAGATTGCATTGAGATTGGAATCATCCACAAGGCAGAGAAAGGTTCCTTTTTAACGTCGAGAACCAATCAACACTATCCCCTTACCGCACAGGGTTGGAAGGCATTTTAAAATGTTTACACCGTGATGTAAACATTTTCTTTGTGTGTAACCCAAACAATATTTGAGGGAGGTCAATCGTACTTTTATACAAAGCAACGTGGTATGGTACGAAGTCTATTTCTCAGTATTCTTTTTTTCCTTGGATGTGTTTCTGTAAGTCTTGCTCAGGAATATAATGCGAAGTTTTCTCCAGGATTATTCTATATGTCGACCAATACGGTTACCCAATCTGGGTATATGACGGCCTTGGAATTTGAAGCATTACTGAACTCAAATATGTCTGTCAATGGCGGCTTAAACTTCTTTACTGGAGGGGGTACTTTGGGCATGTTTATCAAACCAGAACTTAGGTTTTACCTTACGGATGTTGCTTTACGGGGTTTGTATTTTGGCCCCTATGCAGGCTTGGGTTCTAAAGGCGGACTGCTCTTATTGGCAGGAGGGAGTGTTGGCTACCAGCACCTTTTTAGTGAATACCCTGTGTCGGTTTCTGGAGGCGCATCATTAGGGATGGAGTTCCGTGGAGCGGGCGGATTGATTAATTTGAATTTTCATCCTACGATATCTGTAGGATATCATTTCTAGAACTTGCTATTCAAACACTCCTCGATTAAAGGTAACTACCGCATTCATCGAGTAGTTATAGAGGTAAAAAACCGACATGCCAATTACTTTGGCCCAAAAGAAGGAGACGATCTTTCTTTTTTGAGCTAGTTGCCATACAGCAAAATTTACAATTAGCAGTCCGGCCGATTCAATACCAACATATTGAAAGAAATCCTGCCAAAAATTATCCATCGAATCCTGGTGAAATGTCCAATAGCGGTTGCCAAAAAATCGCAGTAATATTCCGGTAACAAAGCCGATTGAATTTGACAAGATGGGTTTGACTTTTATGATATCCTTGAGAAAAAAGGTTAGTATTAAATCAATGATAAAAGCTGATCCGCCAACGACGGAAAACTTTAATGCATTGGGCAGGTTTTCTAAAAACTCGAGGATCACCCGATGAGAAATTTACCATTTTCATAGATACGGACCCCGTCTGCATAGATTGCACCCCCTTGTCGCATATCGGTAATCATATCCCAGTGTACTGAAGAGGTATTGCTTCCTCCACATTGCGGATAGGATTGCCCAATGGCCATATGAACAGAGCCACCCATCTTTTCATCAAACAAGATGTTTTTTGTAGGACGTTGAATGTGATAGTTGGTCCCTATTGCTGCCTCCCCAAAGATTCGTGCTCCCGGGATAGAAAAAATGTAGTCTAGAAAATCTTGGCCCTTATCCGCTGTCCATTTGACGACCTTGCCGTCCTTTACAGTGAGTTCTACTCCGCTTACTTCGCGGCCCATATACAGACTATCGTAGCTGAACTTTATATTTCCATTGACGGAATCTTCTATGGGTGCTGTGTAGACCTCACCAGAGGGCATATTCGTACGCCCATCGCTATTAATCCATAGGCGATCCTTACATCGATAACTAATCGAAAATCCTGGCCCTTCATAGGTCACTGTATCTACTCGATTAAGGTAGTCTACAACGGCTTGTTGTTCTTCTCGCACATTCAACCATACCCCTTTAGGGTTTTCTTCAAGTAAGCCACATCCTTTAAAGACAAACTGCTCATAGTCTTCTAAAGACATTCCAGCGCGCTTGGCATTGGCTTCCGTAGGGAACAAGCACAGACTGCGCTCCATATCCTTACTACCTGTACGTTGCATATAGAGCTTGCTAAGCTCTTCTCCCGTCTTTCTTGCAATTGCCTTTTTATCAGCATAATCCTTCTGAGGGCCATTACTTTCAAAAGGTGCAATAATGACGAGGTATTTGTCAAACTCTCGAATGACATGATCCTTTAGGGGGTTGACATATTCGAGTTGATGTTGAGAAGCCTCGCTGTAAAAAATCTCTTCTTGTCCTTGGAATTGAATGTCAGTGATAAGATGACCGCCCGCTTTGGTCACTTCTCGCATTAACTCTTGGACCAGCTTTTCGGCGAGATAGGTGGTGCGCACATAAACTCTATCTCCCTTTTGGACGTTTAGGCAATAGTCGGTAAGGAGGTGGGCATATTTGTTATACATGGCATTCATGAGGCAATCGTTCTTTCGTTCCGAAGATACAAGTCTTATCTTGGCATTACCGAAAACAACATTGTAAATACTATGCTTGATTTAGAAGTACTTTACCGTATCATCAATTTACTACCGATGCCGGTATGGGGATTGTTGGTTTTTGCGCCGGGTGCTAGCTTGACAAAGCAATGGGTGTTTTCCCTTCGTATTCATGCATTGCTTGCCTTGATTTATGGCCTGTTATTCTGCTGGGCAATTGCCCAAGGTCCTGCGCTATCTACTGATGCGTTTTCCACGTTATCCGGCTTAACGAGCCTTTTTTCAAGTCCACTGGGCGTGCTTGTGGCTTGGCAACATTTCCTTGTGTTTGATCTCTTTGTAGGTACATGGATTGCACGCCACGCACAGCGGCAAAATCCCAATCCGTCAGCTACCCGAAGAGTTGTTCTTGGAGGAATCTTGACTTTGAGTCTAATGGCTGGTCCCATTGGCTTTGTACTTTATTATGTGTTCTTTTATCGATCTGAAAACCATTCAAATGATGACTAGAAATCTCTTGGTGATCCCCATCACCTTTTTTATGCTAACGCTTACCAATTGCGGCGATCGACGATCTTGTGATGATGTGGTATGCGGCAATAATCAAAGTTGTATCAATGGAAATTGCTATTGCTTGGATGGTTATGAAGGGCCTGAGTGTCAAACGATCGCCGCTCAAAAATATGTAGGGAATTACACCGTAGTGGCCAATTGCTTTCAAGGAAGTTATATCGGAGCTCCTTTTGATTTTATCTTATGGGATGGGGCGTATCCCAACCGCATAACCTTTGGAAACTTTATGAATCAAGGGAGTGTCGATGCATTTATCTATACCAGTCCTAACAATGAAGGCAATATCATTGAATTTGCAGTGAATCGAGGAAGTTTTCAGGCGAATGTCTCTGGTCAGTATTTGAACAATACAGGGGCGGGGGACATTCTGTTAAATGTGCAGTATTACTTTGGAAGTCAATACGGAGAATGCCAGTTAACTTACTACAAGCAATGAAAAACTTAACAAGATATTTCTTAAGCCTATTCCTGTGTTTGATCGTTTTTTCGGTATCGGCACAAACGGATATCGATACAATAGTCTACGACGGACTTGATCGTATATACGAATTTCACATTCCTTCTTCCTATGATGGCTCTGAAGAGGTTCCCTTGGTGTTTAACATGCATGGCCGTGGCAGTAACTCTTACCAACAGCGAATTTATTCTCAAATGGATGGCGTGGCTGATCTCAATAATTTCATAGTAGTCTATCCAAACGCGGAATTCATTAACAATCTTCGCCAGTGGAATCTGACTTACGAAGTTAGCGCTCCAGGAGTCACTCCAGTTATCCCTGATGATGTAGGTTTTGTCGATAGCTTGATTGACTTCTTTATCGCAAACTACGCCATTGATACTAACCGAATCTATACATGTGGCATGAGTGCAGGGGGCTTTGTGAGCTACTTTCTGTCTTGTGCCCTGGGGGAGCGATTTACAGCAATGGCTTCCATTACAGGCTTGCCACCCTTTTCTGTCGTAGATTCTTGCCCTTCGGCACGCACTGTCCCTGTTATGCAAGTCCATGGGACGGCAGATTCTACCGTGGAGTACTTCCCCTTTCCAGGTTATATCGGTGTCGAGAGCGCTGTAGAATTGATCAGAGATCGAAATGGTTGTGATACTCAGGCGGACTACAGAGACTACGGCGATATTGATAACGATGGCGTTTCAACTGAACGCTTTATCTATCCAAACTGCCTTGACAATGGAGAACTATGGTTTTATAAGCTGACCAATGCAACGCATACGTGGCCTGGAACACCCATTGCTTTCCCAGGAGATGGTATAAGCTATGAGATTGATGGTTCTACGGAGATTTGGCGGTTTTTCGAACGATTCAGCAAAGATCCTTCGTTTGTCTACGTTCCCACAAATGTTTCTTCATTAGATGCTTCATTTCAAGCGTTTCCGAATCCAGCAATGGAGCGTGTTTTTGTTCCAAGACTTCTAGAAGGATCAATCTACCAAGTATTCAGTCAAGATGGTCGGTTGATGCTTGAGTCATCAGCACCTCAAGGCTATCTTGAGGTTTTAGAACTTCCAGAGGGAATGTACTATGTCTCAGGGGAAGGGTATACCTTTAGGGTATCGATACAACGTTAATTGATATAATCATTGTAGGGCACGGGATTGCAGGGTGTAATCTAGCCCATCTTGCCGAAAGGAAGGGACTCTCTTTTTGTGTCGTCGACAAGGGAGGCTACAGCACGTCAAAAGTTGCTGTCGGTATGATTAATCCGATAACAGGTCGAAAGTATGTCAAAACCTGGCAAGCCGATACCTTGTGGCCTTTTTTAGAAGACCATTATACCTTGCTTGAAAAAAATCTCAGCGAGCCAATCATACATGCACACCCCCTATTTAAAGTCCTTCCCGATATTGATGCCTTAAACACATGGCAAATGCGTCTAGGGGATGCGGCGTACCATAAATACTTGAAAGACAACCAACCTTCTCGTCTCGAAGGTATAGACCTCCTTCAACCCCATGGCGGCTTCTACATCAATAAGGCCTATCGCGTGGATGGGCCATCCTTGCTTGGTGCCTCAGTGCGGCGTTGGGTTTCCAAAGGATGTTATCAAAGGGAAGCGTTTGATCTTTCTGAGCTTGCCTATGATGGAACTTCTGTTCGATACCGATCGCTACGTGCGAAGCATATTGTTTTCTGCCAAGGACATACCATTTCTTCGAATCCATTTTTCCCTGATATTCCTGTGAGAGCCAATAAGGGAGAAGCTTTAATTATTAAGAGCAAATCCCTTCCAAAGGATGTAATTATTGGCCATCAAGTCAATATTGTCCCCTTGGGCAAGGATAGGTATTGGGTCGGTTCGACCTATGCTTGGGAGGATGAAACAATAGAGCCAACGGCTGCGGGAAAACAAGGCTTGCTTGACCGCTTGGCCAAAAGTTTCCAAGGAGAATACCGTGTGTTAGATCATCTTGCCGGATTACGGCCAGCTTCCAAAGACCGACGACCAATAATTGGACGCAGTCCAAAGAGCGCTCAGGTTGCATGCCTTGCAGGAATGGGAACTAAAGGGTATTCGCTGAGTCCTTATTTTGCAGACATGTTGCTTGATGCACTGTTTAATCAAAAAGATATCCTACCTGAAGTAAACCTAGCGCGCTTTGTTTAGCCATCCAGAGATATTATACAGCGACAACCACTTACTGGTGGTCAATAAGCCTCCTACTATGCTTGTGCAAGGTGATGCTACGGGTGATTTGACTTTGCTTGATTGGGCAAAGGAGTATATCAAAAAAGAAAAAAATAAGCCCGGCGAAGCCTTCGTAGGCTTAGTTCATCGGCTTGATCGAGTAACGAGTGGCGTAATCGTTTTAGCAAGAACAAGCAAAGCATTGACGAGACTCAATGCTGCATTTAAAGACCGTCAAACCCAAAAGACCTATTGGGCAGTGGTCCAAGAGCGTCCCAAAGACCTAGAAGGTAAGTTAGTCCATCATCTTATCAAAGATTCAAAAGCCAATAAATCAAGGCCATGCAAAGCAGGCCGCCCAAGGGCTAAAGAGGCCATACTAATGTATTCTTTGAAGCGCAGTTTAGAACGGTATCATCTCCTCGAAGTTCATCCTGTGACTGGTCGCCACCACCAGATTCGGTGTCAGTTGTCAGCTATAGGTTGTCCTATCAAAGGCGACATAAAGTATGGCTTTCCAAGGCCCAATGAGGATAAATCCATTCATCTCCATGCTCGCTCCCTGCGTTTCCCGCATCCTACCACCAAAGAAGCCATTTATATTGAGGCCTTACCTCCTATGGGTGATCGAATCTGGGAGCTACTCTCAGACCATCTTGCTTGATTAGGTCGTCTTCCGTAGTTTTAATAACATCATGATTTCTACTCAACAGGCCATTGATCATTTGCGCCCCTATCTCACCGATAATCGATGGGATTTAATGCATGATATTTTGCGCCAACGCACACGGTTCTTAACGGTGATTACCGAAGAACTTTATAGAGAGCATAATGCCAACGCTTTACTTAGAAGCTGCGAATGTTTTGGACTACAGGAGATGCATGTGATAGATAATATCAATGAATTTGCAATTCACCGAGACATGAGTCGAGGCGCTGCAAAATGGGTAGAGATCAATAAACACAAGGATGTTCGGCAATGTATTGAGGGACTTAAAAATCGCGGATATCGAATTGCTGCGGCACACCCCGAAGCGGACTATACACCTGAAACGCTTCCTCTAGATCGGCCATTAGCCATAATGCTTGGTACAGAATGGAATGGCTTATCAGAAACGGCGTTTGAACTTGCAGACACACGGGTTAAGATTCCTATGTATGGGTTTACAGAAAGCCTTAATGTTTCAGTTTCCTGTGCGGTCTTACTTCAACGGTTGAACCATCGACTGCGGAGTCAAGATCCTTCCTTATGGCAACTTACTAGCGAAGATTTTTTAGAAACTCTTCTCGATTGGACAAAGAAATCGGTAAAGCATAGCGAACCTTTGCTAAAGGCCTTAGCTAAGGAAGAAGCATCTTAAACTCTGCATAGGTCTTCCCATCGACCAAGGGCTCAATGAATTCTGTTTCACAGTTTTGAACGCTTGCTTCCTCTTGGATATTCTCTACTCGGTTGTCTGGATTAGGGTGAGTACTTAAAAATTGAGGGGGATTGGGACTTCCCTCGTCGATTATCTTTTGGAAAAAATTGGCAGCACCATCTGCATTGAATGGGGTTTCACATAGATAGCGCACCGAGGCATTGTCAGCATCGGTTTCGTCCGAGCGACTGAAACTAAGCGCCCACAGGGAACTTGCCACTTGAGCTAATGTTCCAGGATCGCCTCCAGTCAATATCTCAAAAAGAAGTTGAATGCCAAATTGCTTTTGCATTTGCCGGCTTGAATGCCGATTATCTGCATGGGCTATCTCATGCCCAAGAACACCCGCAAGAGATGAAGCGTCATCAAGGTAGTGAATGAGTCCAGTGTAGATATATATAAATCCACCAGGTGTGGCAAAAGCATTGAGCACTTCATCATCATATACTATATGCAATTCCCAAGGAAATTCCTCTTTGTAGCGTACCTCACCTGTCTCTAAAATCATTTCCTTCATGGTGTTCAGGTATGCATAGGCTTCAGGGTATTGCGTCTCTTCTAAAATGATGATGTTTGGATCAGCCTCGATTTCAGCATCCACTTGTTGGCCTAAGTTGATATCATCTTGCACAGAAAACAAGAAAATACCTCCGGATTGACATCCCAACAAAAAGAATAATGTCGAAGCCGCAAGTACGTGATATATTTTCATGCTGAGTTTTTTAGAGATAGGCCATTTGCCAAGTGCTACCAAATACGATTTCGCTGAGTGCCTTCCTTGTTCTTGGTGCTCCTTCTTCTTCATGGAAGGATTCAGGGATTTGTTGGAGCGCACCGTGATGGCCACAAACAAACCCACAAATGATATTGTGCTTTTCAGGCACATTGAATGCCTCACGAATCTCGTCACGATGAATTCCTCCAAAAAGATGGCATCGAAGACCAAGCGTTTCCGCTTGGACCACTAAAAAACCCGCAGCGATACCCGCTTCGAAGGTGGCGGCATAATTATGCTCTCCAGATGTAGGTGAGGTTTCATCGGCAATAATAAAACCGAGCAAAGGAGCAGATTGCGCCCACTGTTGATTCCATGCGCCAACACATGAGAAAGCCTTGTCGTAGTGATCATCACCTTGTTGGGCAACAATAAAACGCCATGGTTGGTCATTGTAGCCCGACATCGCCCATCGAGCGGCTTCAAACATTGAAACGATCTCCTCCTTAGTTAATGGCTTACTATCAAATGCCCTGGGGCTCCATCTTTTTTGAAGGGCTTCCTGAATAGGGAATGCTGTGATCGCTGGTTTTTCTTGCATATTACGGAAGGCTAATGATTTGGGTTAGCGAAGATGACTTTGCGTCAATATGTAGGATGTACATTCCTGAGGGGATAGACGAAGCATCAACGATGGTCTTACTGCCCGGTGTAAGGGTGGATTTGGGTATACTTTGCGCTCCATTCATGCTTAGTAGACGAGCAGTGACAGGGTAAGGTACTGTATTGTAGACATCGAGATGAATTTCATGTCCAACAACGCTCACCGAAAGCGCATCTTCAAGA
>Ga0163109_10002560_pt1 | contig 14157 bp, 15 predicted proteins | sample CRUFie1St13metaG_FD_108704 | JGI IMG/M metagenome (GOLD analysis project Ga0163109, IMG submission 108704) | Marine microbial communities from the Costa Rica Dome - CRUD Field 142mm St13 metaG | ecosystem: Environmental > Aquatic > Marine > Oceanic > Photic zone | place: Costa Rica: the Eastern... | reverse complement strand
GTGCTAAGAACACCTCCATCTAAAGAATATTTTAAGTTATCATAACCACCACCAAATCCCATCCAATGAGGAAGAGAATGTTTAGATACAATTTTTGGATACCATTTATTACATTCATCTGGTACTATTTTATATTCTTTAATACTAAGAAGTTTATTAATTCCATCGATTATAGCTTTGAATTCTGTTGCTTTTTGTCCATTACCAGTAGTTGTATTATTTAAAAGAGTAAATAAACTTACTGCATGTGCACCAGATTTTGTTGGTTGGGTTTTACCATCACCACCAAACAATTTTTTCATATAATTTTCATACGAAAGTAATCCCTTATTTTCATAATCATATAATTCGATTTCTTTTGCCCATGACATAGCATATCTTAAAATATTTTTATTGATTTGATTAGCTTGTTTTTTTTTTTTTTTTTCAGCCTCATTTGTTTCAGGTAGTGAAGAAGAACTTAAATCAGCTATTGCTCTACCACTACCATTAAAAATTTGATAACTAGGGTTTGTAGGGTCATTATTATTACCATTAAAAAATATATTATCTAGTTTATCAATATCTCTTTCAATTGCTTCGACCATTTTACTATCTAAATTTTTAAAATCAATAGATACACCGTCAAGAGGTACTACATGTTTTAAATCTCCATCTCTTAAAATAGAAATATTTTTTACAAATTTTTTTTTATCATTACTAAAAATAGTAGAAATATCAACTGCTTTAGAGATAGCAGTTGCAGTAGCAGTAGATCCACCTTTTAAATTTTGTGTAATTTTAATTTCATTATTGTAAATTTTATACATATATATATATATATAAATATATTTATTTTAAGAAAATATATTATTTAAATCTAAATATAATTATTTATCTTTATGTATTTTTAATTTTTTTCTTAAATATTGATATGATAAAGTTAATTATAATAATAATATTAACATTATTTATTTTATTTAATTTTTTATTTAAGAAAAAAAATTTAAAAAAAATACAATTAATTAATTTTAATAGTAGTTGGTGTTATTGGTCTAAAAAAATAGCTCCATTATGGGATCAGTTAAAATCAGAAATGAAATTTGATAATGTAGATATAATTGATATTAAATGTGATTATAAAATAAATAAAAAATTATGTGATAAGTATGACATATATGAATATCCAACAATCAAATTAATAAATGAAGATAAGGTATTAGAATATAATGGAGATTTAAATATAGATAATATAATATTATTTATCAAAAAAAACATCTAATTCATCTAAAATATTTTTGTCTATATTCAATAAATTGTTAGGTATATTTGTTTTACCATAATATGCTCCAAAGAATGCTCCTGCGATACATCCTGTAGTATGAGATAAACCTGAATGTAACATTGAATTGTAAATCAATTTTTCAAAACTACCATTACATTCTAAAAGTGAATCATATGCTATAAGTACTGAATCTATACCAAAAAATCCTGGATTAAAGTAATTTGGTACTTTTTTATTAAACATTTCATGAAACATTTTATTTCTAATATCTAAGTATTTAAAAATTTTATGATTACCATTTGAATTATCACTAGAAATTAAATATTTCCATGAATTATCTTTATATTCAAATCTGAAATTTTGATATGAAAGTAAGTAAAATAAAAAAAGTTCTTTATCTTTTGCATGTAAATTAAATTCATCTTTATCAGTAATAGTAGTTTTTAAAAATGAGTTAATTGTACCATCCCTAAATAATTTAATTAATTTTTGTATCCAAGTAACAGGATCCTGATTTTCAATAGCTAATGCACAAAAATATGCAGAAGTAAAACCAGATAAATAAGAAATTGCATTATTATGTGTTACTCGTGATGAATTTATTGATATTTTCATTAAATTTTGAAAATTTGCCTTACCTTGATAAAAATAACCAATCGGTATACATCTTACTGATGGCTCATAAGATAAAAATTTATCAGAATAAGAAGGATATTTCCAACTTAAATTATTGTCTATTAATCTATTTAAATATTTCATAAACTTATTTTGATATCCTCTTTCACTTTTTTTTAGATCATTTTTATAATAATTAACAATAGATTTTATAATATCATTAATAATTTCATCAGGATTGTTACCTATAGTACTTTTAGCAGATTCAAAAACAGATAATAAAAAAACTATATTATTTGAATATAATTTTTTTTTTAATTTAGTACAAGAATATCCTCCATTAGAAATAAATTCAATAACAGAATTGATGGTTTGATTAGATAATCTTTGTGCTTGATTATTATTATTTATATTTCTAGATTCAGTAATCAATTTATAGTTATCAAATCCTATAATGTCTCCGATTATTGAATAATAAATACTATAATAAATATTTTTTTTATACATATATATTTAAAAATAAATTTTTAAAAAAAAATATTATATAAAATAATGAATGAAGATGATATTAATAATATATCTTATTTAGACCTTTATGAAATTTTAGATATTTCTAAAGATAATTTTGATTTTAAAAAAATAAAAAAAAATTATAAAAAATTGATTTTAAGATTACACCCTGATAAAACAGGAGAAGATTCACAAGCATTCGAATTAGTTAACCTAGCTTACACTATCCTTAAAGATAATAAACTTAAATTAATATACGACTCTAAAAGAAAAAACTATTTACAAAATTCTACATTTTTTGATTTAAAAAAATCTAAAATTATTAATAATAATTTTCCATCTAATAAAGACGATGCTATGAAACATTTTAAAAAATTAGAAGATGAATTAAATAAAAAACATAATTTTAACAATGATGACTTAAATAAGCTAAGTACGAGTGATTTATCAAAAAGATTACAAAATATAAATTTTATTCGTCATAATATAGATGAAGATTTTAAAAAAAGAGAAAAAAAAAAGAGATTAAGTAATTATGATTTTAATAATGAATTTATAAAGTCATCAGATAAGGATAAAGTTTGTATGGAGATAAGTGCATTTAATAATAATTTATTTGATATAACGAAGTATAATGATATTAATAATTTTAATTTGTATGATGATAATGGTCATAATTCATCGAATTATAGTTCTTTAGATTATGCTTTTAAAAATTTATTACCTAAAGATGTAATTAATAATTATAATGATCATAATTTAGTAACTTTAGATGATTTGGAGATTTATAAAATGAAAATAAATAATTACAAGAATAATTTATAATAGTTCTTCTTCTTCGATTGATATTTTTTCAACAACTTTTTGTAATGTATCAGTTTCAGAAAGACTAAGTGGTTCATCACTAATTGTATCATTAGATTTAATAAATTTTTGAAATATGTTTATTTGTGATAGAGCTTGTTGATATCCATCATTAAATATTTCTAAAATTTCATCAGAATTAATATTGAAATCAACCATAATAGATATATCAAAATTATATTTAATAGTATTTTTATCATAAGTTTCCAATTTTTTAACAGTATCAGAGTAAACCAAACATTTAAATAAATTAGATAAATAATCAGGCAAGTCTTTTTTAGGATTAATTGTACATTTTTCAAAACAAATATCTTTAATAGCAATGCCTAGTGTATTATCTATCTCATCATCACAGTAATCAATCGGAAAATTATTAATTATACCTCCATCAATCCAACATTTATTATCATGTTCGATTGGTTGAAATAATAATGGAATACAACAACTAATTAATATTGCATCAAATATTTTCATATCTGGAGTATTCTCGTAATTAAAATAATATAATTTAAAATCACTTAAGCAAGTACCAGTTATTGATAACTTTTTTTTTGTTTTTTTAAAATGTTGTATAAATGTTATATCATTATCAATATTCTTAACATTTGATATATTTTTTAATATGATTTTAATATTATTCATATCTATAAAACCATAATTACATAAAAAATTATCTAATTTTATATCCTCAGTTATTTTTGAAAAATTAAATAACTTGGAAAATTCTAATAATTCATTATGAGTAAATCCAATAGTCAATAAATAAGAAATTATCGCACCCATAGAAGTACCAATATAATGTTCAATTTCCTTTATAAGATCATGTTCATAAAGTAATTTTAATATTCCCAAAAATCCTAGAGCAGTGACCCCTCCTCCACTGAGAACTAAATTTTTAAGTTGAGTCATTATGTATTATGAATAATAAATTTTTAAATAATAATTTCAAATAAAATTTATAAATAATATTATGGTAAATATAAATGATTTAAAAAAGGCAGAAAAGTTAAAAAAAGAAAATAAAATTAATTGTTATAATAAAATATATGAATTAGTAAGTAATAAAATAAAATTAATTGCATCAACTAATAAAAAATCAACATGGTATGAAATTCCATTTTATATTTTTGGATATCCAATTTATGATGTTAAAGATTGTTCTAAATTTTTAATTAAAAAGTTAGAAAAAAATGGTTTTAAAATTAATTTTCTTGAGCCTAATATTCTTTTGATAGATTGGAATTAAGATGAAATTCTAATAAATAAATCAATTATAATTATTATGATCAATCCTATTAATATTAATATTAAAATTTCTTTTGTCTCATTTGAATTTACATTCGGAATTACTAAATTATCTGTTAATAATCTCTTTATTAACATATTTTTACACTTCTTACAACTTAATACTTTATTTATTAACTCTTCACAAGATAAATCATTTTTTTTTTTGATTTCTGGTAATACATCTTCAGTATTTATATCAGAATATACTGTCTCAATCTCATTTTCAAATGTATTTTTATCTATAGGTTCAAAAGTTTCATAAAGTTTATTAGACAAATTATCTAAAGGTATATTATTCCAGGCTTCATCAATTAAGGAATACATTTATAATAGAAAAAGAAAATAAAGTTTAAATAAAACTATTTTTATTACATTTAAGACATGTCATATAAACATTTTTATTTTTATCAATTTGATAATACATATAATGGTTATAATCATTTGAATTTAAACATTTATCTAATTCTAAATTATTTTTTCTAGGTAATGCATCATATTGAACTTTTACTGAAACATTACACCAATAACATTGATAAATTTGTGTATTATTAACAGTAGTATTATATACAAATAAATGATGATCTCTAAAAGTTTTAGGAGTATTTGAATTATTTAATAAATATTCATCTAATTCTAAAGATTTTTTTTTAAACAATTTGAAATTAATTGGTTTATGATTAATAATTTCTCCAAAATTATCTGTTATTTGTTCTAATTCATAATTTCTAATCAAACATGAAGATATATCATTTTTAAAATCAGTTGGATGCGATGATATATCTAAATATTGAATATTTCTTTTTGAACAATTAGTACAAATAGTATTTAAAATTTCACCTTTAATATCATCAATTAAATAATTTTGTAAATAAGTTTCAGGAGTACTAGATTTTATATATTTAATTTGTGAAATTACAGATTGATTATTTAAAATTTTCATATTATGTTCTTTATTAAAATTACATACATCTTCTTGTCCTTCTAAAGTAGTTGGATTTGCTAATTTATTTTTTGGAATCCAATTAACTTCATTATTATTATTATTATAATTAGGTTTATAATCTGAAATAATTTTTTTATTTTTAAAATCAGTACACCATTCACAATTATTAGATTTGTATACATTAGGTATTGAGTATGTAAAAAATAGATCATCATTAACAATAAAACTTTTTCCAGTTTGAGAAATATTATCTTTATATTTTACATCTTCTAGTTTTTTTAAGCCTGATGTAAATAAATTTATGTAATCAACTTTAAAATTATATATATATTTAGTATTTGTAAATATATTTGTTTTTTTCTTCTCAGAACAATAATTTGGATTAAATACTGAATTTTTAGGTAAATATTTTACAACTGGATATAAACTTCCAGTTGGTAAATTATATGCTTTACCATCAAATGCAAATATACTACAACTACCTCTTAGTTTTTTATCTCCCTGACATGTTGGATCAATTCCTTTTCCAGGAATACAATTTAATCCATAACAATCACCTGCTCTACAACCTACACCTTTACAATCTCCCGCTTCACAAGATTCACCATAACAATCTCCTGCTTTACAATTATTTCCTACACAACCTGAGGCTCTACATTTATATCCAGTACAAGGAGTAGAGTAACAATCAGGACGTTTACATCCATAACTTATTTTATTAGAATAATTAGATAAAAATAAGTAGAATAAAAAAAATGTTAAAATTAGTAAAAGTAATATATTTTTTATTCTTTTTTTTACATACCAGCCAATAATAGGATTTTTATAAAAAGACATATATATAAAATATAATATTTTATATTATATAATGAGATTTATAATTAATAATTTAAATAATGATATTAAAGAATATAGAAGAAGAAAAAGAAATAAACCAAATTATTTTTTAAAGTATTTTTTAATTTGGATATCATTAATTTTAATAATTTCAATTATTTATTTATATATTATTGATGAATTTGAAATTATTAATAAACCAATTATAGAACCAATAATACAACCAATAATTGAAGCTGTAAATGAGCCAGTTAAAGAAGTAAGTGAAAAAATAGTTAGACAATTACCTGAACGAAGTAAACTATATGAAGAAATTATGAATACAGTTTCTAATATTCCTAAACCGCTAAATTTTGTTGATAATTTTTCATTTACTTTATAAATATATATAAAAAAATGCGTTAATATATATTTATATATTTCTTTTATAAATAATATGGAAAAACCTAAATCTTTAGATAATACTTCTACATCTGTACATTTTGGTGGATTAGCAGATGTTACAAAAGAAAAAATTTCAGTACCAAATTTAGTAGATAAAAATTTACCACGTATTAAAGAAACAGAAAGTGAACGAGAAATGTTTGAAAGTGAAACTTCAGATAGTTTTAATTCAGATGAATCTGTAAATGAGCCAGATATTGAATATAATAATAATATGTTTAATGAAAGCAAAATGTTAAATTTACCTAATAATGAAGTTAAACCATTTAATTTATTAAATAAAAATGAAGATAGAAATTTTAGTCAATTAAATAACGAACAAAAAGATGAATTTAAAAAATTAAAAATGATAGATGATTTTAAGAATAGAACATTAACAGAAAAATACAAAAATACCACAGAAAATATTGGATTAACAACAGAAAAAAATGATAAAGTACCATCATTAAATGAATTGAAAGAAATAAATTTAGATGAAATTCCTTTTCATATGTTAGATGACCAAACACAAAGATTAAAAAGAATGGAAAAATATGCTGAAATTTTAGCTATAAAAAAAATGGGAATTACATTAACTAAGTCATATGATATTAATTCAGATTATGATGAAATGTGTTTTGAAGTAAAATTTTGGAAAGATTATCAATGTAAAAAAGATGGAGTTGAAATGGCAAAAGGTTTTTTAGTAAATGCAGTTCAAGGATTAGAGTTTTTAAATGAAAGTTATGATCCATTTGGTCTTAAATTAGGAGGATGGTCTGAACAAATTGAATTAGGAAAGGATTCATATACTTCAGTATTTGAGGAGTTATATGATAAATATAAAATTTCAGGAAGGAAAATCCAACCTGAAATTAAATTAGTATTAATGATATCAGCTAGTGCTGCTTCATTCCATGCATCAAAAAAAATGGCAGAATCGATACCTGGTTTAGATAGTGTTTTAAGTAATAATCCTGAATTATTATCAAAATTACAAAATAGTATTAATAATAATATTTCAAGTCAAGGAAAACCAGTTGAAACTGAAGAAGATAAACAAAAAAAGATGTATGAACAAATGCAGAAAATTAAAGAACAACAAAGTAAAATTGATGAATTGAAGAAACAACAAGAAAGTGTAAATAATAATACAGAAAAGATCAAAGAACAAATGAGTATGTTAAATACAAATAAAGTAGAAGAAGTAAAACCTGATATTTCTAATATTTTAAATAAAATTAAAGCACAAAATGCTGCTAGAAAAGCAGATGAAGTTTTAAATAATCAATTAAGTGATAGTTCAGAAAAAGAATCAGAAGTGACAGAATCAGTAGTAACTGGAGAATCAGAAACTAAAAAGAAAAGAGGTAGAAAAGCAAAAACTAGTATTTCAATAACTACCTAAGGTAAAATAACATCTTGAGAATAAAATGGGGGTAACAAATTATTTATAGTATTAATTTTTTGTTTTAATTCAGATTTAAATTGAGGAACATTTTTATTATTAGAAACGTCATTTGCTTTTTCTTTTACAAAATTTTTTATAGTACCCATAAAATTAGAAAAATCTTGATTTTCATAATCTATATTTTTATTAAAATCAAATGTTAAATTAAATTCAGTCTCCCCTGATTGTAAACTATTTTTTAAAATATCTAATCCATAAGATTTATTAATTTCTATATTCGTTCCACCTTTCTTTTTATCCATCTTTTTATCCATCTTTTTATTTGACTTTTTTTTATTATCAATTGGTTTTTTATTATTCTTATCATCTGTATTAATTACAAACTTTAATGGAATTGATATTTGAGGTATATTTTTATCATCTATCGTTTGCGTTCCATTATTATTATTATTATTAATTGTTATATTAGGTATACCTGTATATGATCCAGATAATCTGTTGTTCCCAACTACAGGACCTGATGTATTATTTGGTCCTACAAATGATCCTGATCTATTATTTCCTACAAATGATCCTGAATTATTATTTGATTCATTAGAATATTGATTATCAGATGAATAATCTTCTGATTTTCTTTTAGATTTTTTTTTTTTAGATCTTTTTCCTTTAGATCTTTTTCTTTTAGATTTTTTTTTAGATCTTTTTCTTTTAGATTTTCTTCTTTTGCCCCTAGCTCCTTTACCTCCAGTTAAAAATGTATATTTATCAAAATAATATTTCATTTTATTTAAAACATTATCCTCATTATTATTTAATTTTATTAAACTTAATCTTATATTATTGTCTGAAATTAAATTTGGCTCATCTATCATCATTGATATTTCTTGATCATTAAATATTTTATATATTTTTATAATATTAGTTAATTCCTCCTTTGATAATTCATTATTCATAATATATATATATATATTATTTAAAATTATATTAAATTAATTTTAACTAATTTAAACAATCAAATCTAAATTTTTATTTAAAGAAAATTAATTTTATTTAAAAAAAAAAGAATATTAATAATTAAATGGAATCAGGCGATAATCAAGTTTTGAAAAAAAAAAGAGGAAGAAAACCTAAAGAAAAAAAAGAAGATGATGAATTAGAAAAAATACCAAAAAAAAGAGGAAGAAAACCAACTGGAAAATTAATAAAAATAAAAAATACTGAAATAAGTAATTTAAAAAATGATGATAATTGTCTAATAGCACATATACCGTTAAGTTTATCAGAGATAGGTAAGATAACTAATATAAGTAGTAATGACAGTATTAATGATACAGAAACTTCATTAAATGAAATTTCATTAGAGAATGATTTTTCAAATAAAAAAGTTAATTTCAATAATAAGTATATTGATCATTTAGAGAGTAAAATTACGAAGTTAAAGGAGAAAATAAATATTTTAGAGAATGATAAAAATTCAGGAGATATATTTTTTGGTGGTTATTCTGTAGAAAAGTTAGAATCAAAAATAATATCTATTGATAATAATAAAATTTCTTTAAAGAATAGTAATTGTTTATGTTGGTGGTGTTGTCATAATTTTAGTAACACACCATTTCCTTTACCTGATAAATTATATAATAATAAATATTATGTTTTTGGTAATTTTTGTAGTCCATCATGTGCATGTGCATTTAATATTGATTTAAATGATCATAAATTATGGGAGAGAAATTCTTTAATATTAAAATTATCAAATGAGTTAAATGAGGAAAAAGTAGATGAAATTTATCCATCACCGCCCAAACAGATATTAGATGTTTTTGGAGGAAATATTACAATAGATGAATTTAGAAAGAGAACAAATAAAATTTATAATGGAAGATTAATTATCCCACCGATGGTACCATTAACAACATTAATAGAGGAGTCTTACAAAGATAGAAATAAGTATCAATGGGAAAATAAAACAACAAAATATAATACTTTAAAAAATAACATTAAAATTAAGAAAACTTTAACTAATGATACTAATTTAGAAAAAATAATGGGGATTAAGAAAATTAAATTAGATGACTAATATAACAATAATTATCTTAAAATTTTAAGATAATTAATACAATTAAAATGCTAGCACATTATCATCTGTATCTGTAGAAACATTATTTATTTTATCGATTTGACTCACATCATTTTTTTATTTGTAGCTTTTTTATTATTATCTGACATTTGTCTAAACTTTTTTAGACTTTCTATTGTGAAAGCACTATTTTTAAACTTAGTATAATTTATTTTTACTTGATTAAATGAATTATATTTCCTTTACCATTTTCAATCCAAATTAAATTTTCAATAAATTTATAAGTATCTTGACTAATCCATTCTGATACATCATAAGGCCACATATCTTCATTTTTAAATTTGTGATTTCTTTATCAATAATTCCTTAAAATTAAAAACTGACTAGGTATTAACAAATATTAACCATAAATTATTAATTATCATAATATTAGTATGCAATTTATAATATTACATGAGAAAAAACTTATTATTTTTTGGTCACCTAAATGTGGATGTACTACTCTAAAAACTATCATATCTATTTATTTAAATATTTATGATTCAAATAAATATGAAAAAATTCATAAAAATAAAGAATTAAGGGAATTTATTAATGTAAAAAAATTTGAATCAGAAATATATAAGGATTATGATATTGTTATGTTAGTTAGAAATCCGTATACTAGATTAGTTTCAGGTTTTATTAATAAATACATTGATTTTGAAAAATACAAAAATCCAGATAATTGTGATTCTTTTTTAGATTTTTGTAATATTTTATCTAAATATCCTAATGAAATTGATAAACATCATTTTGAAAAACAAACTACTAATAAAGGATGGGAATTTTATTTAGAATTGGGAAAGCCAAAAATTAAATATGTTTTAGATACATCCCAAGTTAATGATTTAAAAAAAATACTAAATTTAAAAATAAATGATATTAAATTAAATAAAACTGATAAAATAGAAAAATATGATAATAAAAATCTTTGGTCTAAATCATATGATTCACTTAAAAAAATTAAAAATTATAATTATTTTAACTTTTATAATGATGATCTTAAAAAACTAGTTTATAATATTTATGAAGATGATTTTATATTTTTTAAAGATAGTTTAAAAATTGATTATAATATCTAATTTTTACTATTAATAAAATAAATTCCTTGTAAATAACAATCACATAAATCGTCTTTTTTCTTACTTTTCTGAAGATAATCAATCCAATTGTTTTCTTTATTATTAGTTAATAACTTGTTTGTGTAAATAATTGAACTTTCTTTAGTAAGTTTATATTTTTTAGATTTATCATGTAATTTATCAATTTCCTTATTTAAATCGACATCATTGATTTTTAATTTATTAGATGGACTTAAATATTGTATATTTTTTAAATTAGTAATTTCTCCATCAACGATTCCTCTAATTAAAAACCATGAATATAAAGTTTCCGCAACACTTTTCATTTTAGGATTTTTTATTGATGGTTGATTTTCAATAACAACATAATCTATATTTTCAAAAGTTTTTTTATCTAACTCTGTAATTAAATTCATTTTAATTTCATCTATTGGTGCTTTAGAAGCATTCATTTTACTGATTTTCTTTAATACATTATTATTTTTTATAAAATTATTATAATGCAATTTACAATAATAATTATTCCCTATCTTAAATTTCGATTCCTTATTACATACCTTTTTATCACTCTTTATACAAGTACACCTTATTTGTCCTTTATAACTTTCCTCATTTAAAATATTACTATCTAACTTCAAAAATTGATTTTTATGTAATAAACAAAATTTATATTCGTTATATTCATATTTAACTTCTTTACAACAATCACTAGTACTGTTATCTGAACTAATAAAACCATGACACTTTAAATTATCCTCTAATAAATTTATTATACCCCAATCCACTATTTTACTATTTTCTATTAAACAATATGCTAAATTTTTTATACCAACATCCCAAGATAATACCCTCATACATTTTTATAGATTTTTTTTGAAAAAATTATACACAAAAAATATTGAAATAAAAATATATTTAAAGGAATTGTTATTTATATATATAAAATGAAGAATTATATTAAAGAAAATTTTTTAGATACTAGTTTATTACCTAAGGAAGTTAAAATAGTAACGATATCAGGAAAATGTAAATTAGGTGTAGAATTCAATATAGAGAATATATATGATTACATTGATATGACTAATTTAATGAATGTTCAGTATAGAAATAATATTAGAAGAAATATGTCAAATGATAATGGTAAAAAGAAAATTTCAAAAAAAAAGTTAGAGAGTAAAAAAAAAGATTTTCAGAATCAGGTATCAATAGCATTAAATCCTAAGTTAGAGGATTATCCAAATAGTACAGTTAGTACAAAAATTTTCAAGAATGGTTCGTTACAGTTTACAGGATTTAGATCAGTTTTATCGATGAATACAACATTAAATATTATAATAGATGAGTTAAGTAAAAATTTCGCGATTATATCAGAGGAGGACAATAAGATTATAGAGAAGCCATTTGTGAAGGATAATAAAAAAATAGTATTATCAAATTTTGATATGACAATGATAAATAGTAATTTTAATATTGGATTTAAGTTGAAGTTATATAATTTATATGATTTGATAAAGGAAAAGATTGAGAGTGATAAAAATTTGAATGTATCTTCAGATAATTTAAAAGATCATTTAAAGTATGATCCAGATATTCATGCAGCTGTAATATATAAATTATATGTAAAAGATGATAGTGATGGTAAAATTAAATATACAAAAAAAGTATCATTTTTAATTTTTGAGAAAGGTCCAGTTAATATAACTGGAGTTAAAAATATTAAAGATTTAATTGAATCATATGAATTTATAAGAAATTTATTATTAGAAAATAAAGAAGATATAGAATCTCTTGATGTTCAGGTTGATGCTGATCATAATCATGATTTAATTAAATTAAATGATGATGAAGATTTATCTGAATTAGCTTTAAAAAACTTAGAAATAGATAATAGTTATGTATAAATTAGTCACATAATATTTCATCAATATCAATTTCATCATGATTTTGAAAAACCAAATTATTAACTAAAGGATTATCATTTAATTGATTAAGAATATTAGGATTTAATCTATCATCTTTATCATTATTTTGTTTTAATATATATTTAGTAGGAATTTGATAATTATTATTATAATAATTATTTCTATCCATAATTTGATTTCTTTCTATATTATTATTACTTCTTAAATTAATATCACCAATATTACTTTTTGAAGGTGCTTCATCATGTTTTCTATTAGTTGGATATCGTGATTGAATAGATTTTTCTTTTTTATCATCAATAGTCATATTTTTCTCTGCAGTATAATCTTTTGGAGCTTGATGTCCTAATGCTCCACTAAATCTTAAAATACTTACTAATTGTCTTAATGTTTCTGGAATTTGTACTTTAGAAGTTAAATAACCACCACCTTCATTAAATGGCATAGTCGCCCCTTGAATAAAATCATTATAAATTATCATTTCTTTTAATGTTTCTGCTGGAATATCATATGGATTAAATGATACTCCTTTATTTATTAATCCATGAGCTATACCATATTCATACTCATTTACTATTAACTCTTTTAATGTTTTTGCTGGTATATCACTTGGATCAAAACTTTTATTCTTTAAATCACCTCCTACATTTCCACTTCTTTTATTTATTACATCTATTTGTTTTATCGTATCTTTTGCTAATTCATTTGGATTATAAGATGTTGATCTATTCACATCTCCTCTACTATTTAATATATCTTTGATATATACTAAATCCTCTTTTTGTGTTCTATTTGGTAAATTATTTGGATCATATACAGATGTTCTATTTACATCACCTCTACTATTTAATACATCTCTAGTAAATACTAAATCTTCTTT
>Ga0163109_10002559_pt1 | contig 14159 bp, 14 predicted proteins | sample CRUFie1St13metaG_FD_108704 | JGI IMG/M metagenome (GOLD analysis project Ga0163109, IMG submission 108704) | Marine microbial communities from the Costa Rica Dome - CRUD Field 142mm St13 metaG | ecosystem: Environmental > Aquatic > Marine > Oceanic > Photic zone | place: Costa Rica: the Eastern... | reverse complement strand
ATTACAATTTAATTATTTTAGCTAAATATAACGTAGCTATATTAAGAAAACACCCCCAAGCAATATCTATATATACAACATTCCATGGATAGTTTTGGAATACAGCTTTGTTAGTAAAATCAAAAACACCAAAAGATAACATACCTAATAATGTACCGTAATATAATGAATCATTAAGAACATTTTCATTTCTAACATTAGGTAATCCCAGATATCTTGCTCCAATAATCATACATAAGTAAGCAAAGATTGCAGCATTTAAATTGAATTTTATTTTTTTATTAGTCATTTTTTTTACTACTTTTCCAAATAGATTACCCATATAATGTTTAATCCAAAAATGATCTAATATGAGCATAATAACAGCTATTTTAATAAAATCTTTCATATATATTATTAAAATAGAAATTAATCTTTTAAAGTAATTAATGATTCGTCATTTAAGTTAACTAATATTATTCCTTCATCAGTATGAATATGGATATGATTATAATTAGTAACTTGTGATAATTTATTTTTATAAAGAACCCATTGTTTATCTTTTAATTTAGAAACATGATTGACATTATTTCCGATTCTATCAAAAGTTATAGTTTTTCCGATAGTATGTGAAGATAATAATCTAAATAGATTACAATTTTTTTGTAATATAACATTTCTAGCGCCAAATTGTGTAGCTAATCTAGCATTGTTACTAATTTCAAATAGTTTTGTAACTTGGCATATTTTACCATCAAATAAAACGAATTCTCCGATTTCGATTTCATCAATAGATTGAATTTCTTTTCCAATTTTTTCTTTTGTAACTTCTTGACCAATAATAAATTCATTTTTATTTTGAGTAGGTATTGTATAATCTTGATTAATTTTTTTAATACTAACATCACGATTAAGTTTTCCTAATTTTTTTAACATTTCTGCACTATGATTATTCATTTATATAATAATGATTATATTTTTTATTCAAATATAAATAGTAAATTTATCAGTTATAAATAATATAAAATCTTTTGAATATTATATGAGACCAAGATTATTTATAAATTTTAAATTTTTTTTCTTAAAAAAAGGTGCAGATAAATTAAATGGAAATAAAGATAGATGTCAAAGACCTATTGCAATGTTAAGAAAAAAAATAGATAAAGTAATTTTATTAGAGCATCCAGATGTAAGAGCAATAACAAATTGGTTTGTAAAAAATAAATTTTTAAATGAAGATCAGTTTTTGTGGATAAAAGTAAAGAAATGGGATGATACAGAGGTAGAAAAAAAAATAATAAAAAAAATTCAAGATAATTATAGTAATAAGAAAGCATCATTCATTATCCATCAATTAAGTAATAATATCGTAAAAGTAATTCAAAAAATAATCAATAAAAATGGAGGTAGGATAAGTAAAGATTTTCTTTTTCCTAAGAAAAATTGTTTATATAAAACAGTGACAGGCGTAAAACCTGATTTTTATATTGGTAATTTGGTTTCTGCAGTTAAGGGATTTTGGTGTAGAAATAAAGAAGAATTAATTAAGGCATATAAAATATTAAAAAAAAAAGGAGTAAAAAGAATGTTAATAAAACCAATTAGTACAAGTGCTGGAAATGGTATTGAAAAAGCAGATTCAGAAAAGGATATTAAAGAATATAGTTTTGAATTTGGAGATGTAGTTTTAGAAGAGAGAAAAGAATTATATAAAATACTACCAGCAGCACATTTTAAAGGGAAAAAACAGGTATATGGAGTAAATGCACAATTACTATTAGGAAATACATATGATGGTATAACTAATGGTAAAAAAATAAGAAGTAAAATTTTAAAAAAATGTAAAAAAATTTTAAAAATAATAATAGAAAAATTTAATTTAAAAAGCTTTTGGGGTGTAGACTTTTTAGTTGATAAACAAAAAAATGTATATTTAAATGATATAAATGCAGGTAGATTAAATGGATCACATCCTCCAAAATATTTTATAAAGAATAATTTTGGAAATAAAAAAACGAAATTTGTAGCATATAATATTGTAATGTATAAACCATTAAAATATGAATTATCAAAAGATCCTTATGATAGAATAAAAAAACGAAAAGGATACAAAGTATTAAAGGTACCTTTAGTATATAATAGAAATAACCACAGAGGTTATACAAAAATTAAATCACGATTTGTAATTATTCAATATAAGTAAAACAATTATTAATATCATTATTATACATGATAATATTATACATTGATTAAAACATATCATTTTCCAATTTTGATGTTAATTCATTTCTTTGGGGAACACCAGGATTCATATTTATTTCAAAAATTATAATTTTATTATTTTTTGTTACAGCTATATCAAGACCTACTAAAGCAAATTGATTATATTTATTAAACTTTTTATCTTTACGAATAAATTTATTATTTTTATAAAATTTTTTAGAAAACATTTTCAATTGTTTTAGTAAAATATTATAGTTCTTCATTTGAGACATAAGACTAATAAAATTTTTTTGTGCATTTTGTTCTTTTTTAGTTAATGAATAATTAATGACTGTTTTTAAATCTAGAGGATTAGAATTATATTTTTTTGGACAGAATCTTAATTTACCATTTTTGAATAAAAACATTTTATTATTTTTAATAAGCCAATATGATCTAATAACATATCTATGACCGTATAGTAAATTTAATTCAATAACTGGTTGTATTATAACATCGTCTTTTTCAACATTAATATTTTTTACTATTCTTAATCCTTTTTTAGCATCTAAATTTTTTTTTATAAAGAAGTATTTATATTTTTTTTTAAATTCGTCAATAAGTTTATCATTATAACCAATTAAAATAGTATCAGGATAATATTTTTGGAGTTTATTATTAAAAATATATTTTGTAAATTTACTTTTATCTGTCAGATTAATTATTTTGTTATAATAAATCCAATTAATTTTTGAATATTTAATAATTTTTGGTATTAAATTAGAATTTGTATATAAAATATCGTAAACTTTATTTTTTTTGAAAATTTCTGTATTATGATATAATTTTTTAGTAATTTTGTATACATTTGGATAATTTGGTTTATTTTTATAATACGCGATTGCTATTTTGGGTAGATTTTTATTAAAAGAAAAAAACAAAATTAATATTAATATTATTATAAAAAAATTATTATTCATATTTTTATAATATAGATTAGATTAAATCCATAATGATTTGTGTTTTTTTAGGGTTTTTATAATTTTAGTAAATAATTTATTTATTTTATTTTTATTTAATTCCATTTCACCTTTAAATCCTGGACCATAATTAATTTCGTTAATAAAACCATAACCATCTTTCCAAGATTTTGTAATATCATTAGTAATGTAATCAACACCACATATTGTTACATCTATTTTTTTATGTATTTTTTTGAACATTTCTATATTATCAGGATGAACTTTTTTTAAATCAATATTATATGAATTACTTCCATTATGCATTGATGTAATATGATGTAATATTATTTTTTTATTTTTTGGAATAATAGATTTAAAATTAGTTTGAGATAATACTAAAATTTTATCAATTTTTTGAATTTGATTATCCTTTATTTTATTTTTATTAAAAATTTTAATCAACTGATTTACATTATGTTTACCATCACCAATTACATATGGTTTTTCTTTACAATAAATATTAATAATTTCATCTTTAACCATAAATATTCTAAAAGAATTTCCTTTTTTAAATTCTTCAATAATACAAGTATTAGTATTTACTTTTTTATTATTTTTTATAATTTTCAATTTAGATAATTTTATAATTTCTTTTTCTAGTTGTTTAAAATTTTTAATATCTAATGTAATTCCTTTACCTTGATGTCCATCTAATGGTTTTAATACAACTGGATAACTTATTTTATTTTTATTAATTAATTTTTTTAGAAATTTTAAATTATCTATATTAATTTCAAATGTTGTAAAATTTGGTACAGGAATATTATTTAATTTTAAAATTTTAGAAGTTAACCCTTTATCACTTGTTATTTTTATAGATTCATTATTTTCATAATAAAAGATATGATTTCTATTAAAGTATAGTTTTTTATTATTATCATTATCTAATAAATAGTTTTCTTTTACAGAAATATTATTATTTTTATAAATTTGTAGAGTTTTTTTAGATTTGTAAGGAAACGCATTTTTATATTTTTTTTTTTTTACTTTATTTTTATAATTTTTAAATGTAGAAATTTTTTTATTACTACATAGTAGTAATATTATTATTAATATTATAATTAGATAATTATTCATAGTTATAATATATAATAGATTATTTTAATTTGACCCCTAAATGTTTTTTTATAGCGAATTTATATGTTCTTCTAATTAGAAAAATAGCAATTACAAAATAACAAATATAAATAATAGTTTGATTATAATTTTTTAAAGGTCTTTCTATGGAAAAATCATAATTAGAAGATTTTTTATTATATATTAAATCATTAATAATAGAATTAGTAACATATGGCGATAATACAGCACCAACAGCTGAACCTCCATAGATAGTAATTAAATTTTTATTTTTTGTATAAAATGGGATCATATCAATAGAATATTGTCTAGTTCCTTTTCTTATTTCCAATATTTTATTACAATTATTTTTTTTCCAAAAAGGTTTACTCATAATAATATTTGAAATTTTATTTTTTTCATCTTCACTGATAGAATTTGTATCATATATTTTAGATCCTATAAGCATACCTCCTTTAACTATTATTTTTTTATGATTTTTAATATCTGTATGCACAAACCAACCATCTTCAAGTGAAAAACATTTTTTTTTAGTATTTGCATCAATAGTTATTTTATATCCACCTACATTTTCACATAAATAATTTCTAGGTATATTGCTTCCTCTACAGTCAAAAACATATTGAAAATTTTCTTTTTCTGCCAATTCTTTTATTTCTTTATCTTCCATATTTTTAATTAATAAATTAAATTTAGGATTTTTTTTCATATCTTGTATCATTTTATTAAAAATAAATGGTAAATTGATAAAATATTTTGTACCGCAAAGATCGTATTTTAGATTATAAGATGAAATAATTTTTTTACTTTTGTAAATAGCAATTTTTTTATATTTCAAGTAATAAAATGAATTTATATAAATTGTCAAAAACCACATTATCAACCATTTATAATTATTATTAATCATTTTAAAATAAATATTTCTAAACCAGTGAAATGGAGGCATGTTTATAGATATTCCACGAGCATATTCAGAACTTACACTATTTAATTGATTAGTTATAAGAGTTACATCATTTTCTTTTTTTAAAAGATTATATGATAAATTAATACCAAAAGCTCCGGCTCCAATTATACAATATTTCATATATTATACGAAATATTAAAATTTCCAATCTTTATCCACATCCATAGCCCATTTAAATTTTTGCTGCAATTTAGCATTAAAAAATGTATCAAATTCTAAATTATTTTTTTTCAAAAAAGCAACTATAATTCTAGGATCAATATAATTTATTTTAGATGTTCCAAGTGCGACATTTTTTAATTCTATTTTTGATGATTTCAAAAGTTTAAGTTTTTTAATTCTTAAATTAATAATAGATATTTTTTTATTTTTTTTTCTAATAATTTTTTTATTTTTTTTACTATTATGTAAATCTTCAATTTCTTTTTCAATTGATTTTTTTTTATCTAGTTGATCATTTATTCTGTCATTGAATTTTTTAATACTTTTTGAAAAATTTTTACTAACAGCTTTTTGATGATTACATAATAAGGCTACTTTCTTATTCGCAATATTTATTTCATTTTTTAGTAGATTAATTTTATCATCTTTCTTATAATTTTCATATTTTTTAGAAATTTTTGATAATTCTTTTTCAAATAAATCACTTGCATTAAATGTCCTATATACTTTAGATGTTAATTTTTTCATAAATGCTTGTAAATATTTATTTATTAATTCAGCAGATATCAAATCAAATATATCATCTTTTTTATTTTTATTAGTTGTAAATAATTTTAAATTTTGGAAAATTAATTCAGATACAGTAAATTTTTTAACATATCTTATTGAATCTTTACCTAGAAAATCTAATTTTATTTTATTGTTATCTAATAAGTTTATGTGTTCAACTCTTAATGATGATACTCCTACTGTATCTGCTGCATCTTTGCCTTTCTCATTACCAACTCTTAAAGCTAATTTATCAATAATATATAATGCAGTCGCAAGTTGTTTTATTTTTATATTTTTAGATTCAAGATTTTCATTATTAATTTTTCTAATTTTTAAAATTCTAGATTTAAGTTTTCTTGCCAGATCAAATTTAAATATATCAGATGCAGATTTATAAGATGATGAATCTGCTAACCAAACATATTTTGTTTTACCTGTTATATCATCTTTCCATGAAGCTAACCACCAATTATCTCTTATATTAACAACTTCTTTCCAATTATGTCCTTTTGGTGGTTCAGGTACTTTTGCATTTTTTGAAATATTTATTGTTATATCTTCCGCTTGTATTCTTTTTTTTATTTTACCCATTAAAGGATGACAACCTCTACCTAAAAAAATACCAGGAGGTTCAATACGAAAATTACCTACTGGTTCTTTTTGACCATCTACAGTAGCAAATTTATATTTTTCTACTAATTTATCATTTTCTTCTTTTATTCTTTTTTTCTCTTCTTTTGATCTAGATAATCTTATTTCCCTTTGTTTTTCTAAATACTTGCTAATTTTAGAAAAGTCACATTCTTCTAGAGAATTTATTTTTATATCTTTTGATAAAGTTTTTTTCCAGTCTTTCCAAAAATTTTTATTAAATTTACTATTTTCTACATATGCTGTATTAATATACTTTGCATATAAAGTTGCATATTCTTCTGCAAGTGGATTTAAATTTATTTTTTCATTATTACAAGTAATAGGTATATTATGTGGAATATATTCTTCTGGGAAGAAAACTCCTTGATGTTCAAATTCTTTCCATTTTTTTTCATATTTCCCTCCTTCTTGATTATTTCTTATTTCTATTATATCATATTCTTCTGAAGATTCGCTTTCAAATAAATCCATTATACTATTAATAAGATTTAAATTAGAGATTATACTTTTCTTTAATTTTTTTTTCAAGATAAATATGAATTTTTTTTTTAAATATTATATTAACGAGTTTTTCAGATACTAAATTATCTGATGGATAATGATAACCTCCATAAATTCTTGAATCAGCCATTTCTTTTCCAAATCTCTTTAATTTTTTTTTCATTTTAGGATATTTAATTGAATAATATTTACTCCAAAAATATGCTTGAAATCCATGACCTGATGGATATGCTGGAGTCCAAGCACTTGTTGAGTCAAGTGGATTTAATTTAATATTATGATAATGTGATATTTGATATGCTCTCGGTCTTTGATAATGCATTTTTAAATTTATTATAAAATTACCCATTTCCTTATTCATTAAATTATACATTTTTACAGATGGATAATATCCATTGTCTTCTAATAATTGTATAAAATTAACTTTACTAGGTCTATCATGTTGATATATTCTTTTAATTTCTTTTTTTGATGAAATATCTTGGATATTTTTCAAATAAATTAATTCTTTTTTAACTGCTTTTGATCTATAATCTTGAGGTTTTGGAATGAGTTTAGTAAATTTTTTCCAATTTAATATTGGATCTTTTAAGTTAAGCATATCTAAACCAAATCTTGCTGGGTTTCCATATTCTATATTTTTTGGTATTTTAGTATTAATTGTTCCAGTTTTATATTTTGGTAAATTTAATTCATAAAGAATAGCTTTATAAGGCATATATATATATGCGTAATAAAATAAATATAAATTTATTATAATTTATATATGTCAGATCAATCTCAAGATGAAGAACAACAACAACAACAACAACAACAACAAAGAATGAATTTAGATGATATACAAGTTAACAGTCAAGACGTTGCATTAAACTTAATGGCTCAATTTTTAGAGTTAGCGCAAAAAAGAGGTGCTTTTTCACTTCAGGAATCAGCTAAAATTTATGAATCTGTTAAATATTTTAGACCTGCTCAAAAAAACGATGATGATTCTTTAGAAAATAAGAAAGATTAAGTTATTAAATGATTAATTAATTAATCATTTATTTATTAATTATAAAAGAAGTGTTTGAGCAACAGGACCTCCATACCATATTACAAGTATCGCAAAAAGAACACTACCTGCGATTTTTAGTATATCAAATAAACTCATTCCTTTTTTTTTTTTACCATAAGTTTCAATGATTGATGTGGTTTGTGATAAACCGCGCATATATATATAAATATATATATATTTTATATTCATTTTTATGTAACAATTACATTACTGATGAAATAGCACTAACTGCGAATCCAAGTGCAACTAATGTACCTATTCCAATAATTGTTAAAAAAATAATCAGAACAGTTGGCATTTTCTCTTTTTTTTTACCATAGGTTTCAATTGTAGATGTGGTTTGTGATAAACCGCGCATATATATATATTTATATATTTTTTAGAGTGAAGATATTTATCTTAGATGTTTAATATTCACAGCTACCCATATCATTGCAGCTATCATTAATATTAATAATAACACCCAGCCAAAACCCATACCTTTACTTTTTCTTCTACCATAATTTTCTTTTAGTAATGGTTTAGTTTCATTAATAGTAAAGTTTTCATCTAAATTATTTAAACTGAAGTCTTCATCATCATCATCATCTGCATCAATTGTGAAGTCTTCTTCTTCATCATCATCATCATCAGCATTGACAGTAAAGTCTTCTTCGTCATCATCATCGTGATCAGCATTAACTGTGAAGTCTTCTTCTTCATCATCATCATCATCGGCATTAACAGTGAAGTCCTCTTCGTCATCATCATCATCATCAGCATTAACTGTGAAGTCTTCTTCATCATCATCATCATGATCTGCATTTACAGTGAAGTCTTCTTCGTCATCGTCATCATGATCGGCATTAACTGTGAAGTCTTCTTCATCATCATCATCATGATCTGCATTTACAGTGAAGTCTTCTTCGTCATCGTCATCATGATCGGCATTAACTGTGAAGTCTTCTTCGTCATCATCATCATCATCAGATTGAACGGAGAAATCTTCTTCATCATCATCATCATCGGATTGAACGGAGAAATCTTCTTCTTCATCGTCATCATCATCGGATTGAACGGAGAAATCTTCTTCTTCATCGTCATCATCATCAGATTGAACGGTAAAGTCTTCATCGTGATCATCATCGTGATCAGCATTAACAGTAAAGTCTTCATCATCATCATCATCAATTTTTGATTTTATTGTAAAAGCTTCTTCATAATTAGTAAATTTATTTTCATCTATATTATTTAATTTACATTCTGAGCAAGAAGTCTCTGATTTCATATATATATTAGTTATGAAATAATTATTAAAAATTTAAATATTTTTTTAATATTTATTGATTACCATATTTATATAATTTATTCAACTGCAATTGTTTCTTGTTCTCCTGAACCGGTCATAAAAAAGTAACCACCTGCACCTAATAATATAATAACAACTACAATAATAGGCATTAATGATGATCCTCCTTTATTAAGGTTAAATTGATGTCTTAAGGTAGATAAACTGTCCTGAGATATTTTTAATTTCTTTTTAAGATTGTTAATTGTTTTTTGACTTAATTTAAATTTTTTTCTTAATGAGGTTAATTTAGTACTTGTTAATTTTAATTTATTTTTTGATATATTAAGTTTTCTTTTTAATGCATTTATATTTTTTGCTGCTTTTTTTGCATTTTTAGCTGCGATTGCTGCTCTTCTTTTTGCTTCTTTTGCAGCTTTTTTTGCTCTAGCAGTTGCTCTTTTCTTCGCCAATGCTCTTGCTTTTTTTAGTTCTGCTTTTAATTTTTTAGCGTTTAGAGCAGCTTCTTTAGCCCTAGCTTTAGCTAAAGCTAGTCTTTTTCTTCTTTCTTTTTCTAATTTTCTAGTTACTGCAGCTCTTGCTTTTTTATCTTTAGCTATTCTTCTTGCAGCTTGTGCCAATGCTTTCTTTTTTGCAATTGCTGCGAGACGTGCAGCTCTTCTTTTTGCTAATATTGCGGCACGTTTAGCTTTCTGTTTTAATTTTTTAAGAGCAATTTCAGCTCTTCTTTTTGCAGCACGTGCTAATTCTCTTGCTCTTTTTTGGGCTGCTTTAGCTAATGCTTGTGCTTTTCTCTTAGCTGCTTTAGCTATTGCTATAGCTTTTGCTTTTGCTGCTTTTGCTAATGCTTTAGCTTTTCTAGCAGCTGCCTTAGCTAAAGCAGCAGCTTTCTTTTTTGCTGCAATAGCTAGTGCTTTTGCTTTTCTAGCAGCTGCTTTTGCTACTGCCATTGCTTTATTTCTTGCAGCTTCTAATGCTTTTTTAGCTTTTCTTTTAGCTGCTTTTGCAGCTGCTACAATTTTTCTTTTAGCAGCAAGTGCTAATGCTTGAGCTTTTGCTTTTGCTGCTCTTGCAGCAATTAATATTTTTCTTTTAGCAGCTTTAGCCATTGCTGCTGCTTTTGCTTTTGCAGCTTTAGCTAATGCTACAGCTTTTCTTTTTGCTGCTTGCATTGCTGCTAATGCTTTTCTTTTAGCTAGTTTTGCTGCAGCTGCTAATTTTTTCTTTGCAGCTTTAGCCAAAGCAATAGCTTTTCTTTTAGCTGCTTTAACAGCAGCCATTGCTTTATTTTTAGCAGCTTTTGCTAGAGCAGCAGCTTTTGCTTTTGCAGCTTTAACAGCAGCCATTGCTTTTCTTTTAGCAGCTCTTGCAACTGCCATAGCTTTTCTTTTTGCTGCTTTAGCTAATGCTGCAGCTTTTGCTTTTGCTTTTCTTGCTAATGCCATAGCTCTTCTTTTAGCTGCTGCTGCCATCGATGCCATTCTTTTTCTTGCATTTTTAGCTGCTGCTGCTGCTTTTCTTGCTAGTGCTGCTGCTTTTCTTTTAGCAGCATTTGCTAATGCGATTGCTTTTCTTTTAGCAGCTCTTGCTACAGCTGCAGCTTTTCTTTTAGCAGCTCTTGCTACAGCTGCAGCTTTTCTTTTAGCTGCATTCATTGCTTTTTTTGCGACAGCTGCTGCTTTTCTTGCTAATCTTGCTGCTTTTCTTTTTGCAGCATTAATTGCTCTTCTAGCGGCCGCTCCTGCCTTTCTTGCCATTGCAGCTGCTTTTCTTTTAGCAGCTAATGCTGCTCTTCTTGCTCCTGCAGCTGCTTTTCTTGCTAAAGCTGCTGCTCTTCTTCTAGCTGCTCCAACTAAGCGTGCTGCTGCTGCCTTTGCTTTCCTTGCTGCAGCTGCCATTCTTCTTTTAGCTGCTAGTGCTGCTCTTTTAGCAGCAGCTGCAGCTCTTCTTGCTGCTGCTGCTGCTTTTCTTTTAATTGCAAGTGCTGCCCTTTTTGCTGCAAAAGCTGCTTTTCTAGCAGCAGCCATTGCTCTTCTTCTTGCTGCTGCTGCCATTCTAGCAGCTCTAGCTCTTGCAGCTCTAGCTGCTGCTGCAGCTTTTCTTTTTAAAGCTAATGCTCTTCTTCTAGCAGCAGCTGCTGCTCTTTTAGCAGCTGCTGCCGCTCTTGCTCTTGCAGCTCTAGCTGCTGCTAATGCTCTTCTTCTTGCTGCTGCTGCTGCTCTTCTAGCTGCTGCTAATGCTCTTCTTCTTGCTGCAGCCGCTCTTCTTCTAATTTCTGCTGCCCTTCTTCTAGCTGCTGCTAATGCTCTTCTTCTTGCTGCCAATGCTCTTGCTCTTGCTCTTCTTGCTGCAGCTGCAGCTCTTCTTCTTGCTGCTAACCATCTTCTTCTAGCAGCTGCTGCAGCTCTTCTTCTTGCTGCTAACCATCTTCTTCTAGCAGCTGCTCTTGCTCTTGCTGCTCTTCTTCTTGCTGCCGCAGCTGCTCTTCTTGCCCAAGCCCAATGTTCTACTGTATCACTTGAATATTTAGCATGTTTCATTTTTCTTGTATCTAAACTTTTGATTTTTTGATAACTACTATCATTAAATGGTTCAGTATCATTAGAATTTTCTGAAATTTCTGAATCACTTGTGTATTTTTCCTTAATTTTATTTTTTAATTTTTTTCTGTGTTTTCTCAAATTTTTTTTTGTTAATTTTGATTCAATAGTGTATTTTTCTACAATTTTATTTTTTTTATGCTTTCGTAAATTTTTTCTATTGAGTTTTGAATATTTAATTGTAGAGCTCATTTAATATACAATAATAAAGATAAAATTATAATAAATTTCATAAGTATTTAAATATTAATTATCTTAAAATTTATAACTTATGAAAGATCAATCTAAAGATGAATCAAAAGACAAATCAAAAGATAATTTAATAAATAGACAAAAAAAAGAAATATCTACTTTAAAAAGAAAAATATCTGAATTAGAAGAAGAAGTTTTTTCAAATAAAAGAAATCGTATTGATTCAGAAGATATTACAGAAAATGAAAATATAAAAAAATTAAAAATACATATTAATAATATTATATCAGAATATATTGAGATTTTGCATACTGAAAGATATTCAATTAAAAAAATTAAAAATTTAGAAACTCTTAATAAATATATTAATTTAAAAAATAATGTTAATACTGAATATTCAATCGAAAAGGAAAATTTATATATGGAAAAAATTAATCAAAAATTAGTAAAATTTGAAGATGCTGAAAAATGTTTTGATCCTAATTATTGGGATAGTTATAAATTTATTTTTGATGAATTTTCAGATATAAAATGGTTTGGTTTCCTTTGTAAAAATTTTAAATTATTTAACATACATTTTACTAATTTACATAAAATATTTCCACCTGTTTTTAATAGATTCTTGAAATTAGAACACATAAGACAAATTCAAAATGTAAATGAAGATCCATTAAAATTATTTATTTCAATAATAAAATCACATGAAGAAATTGATAACCCATATATTGTTAATGATTATGTTACTTACTGTGAATTAATTAATATAAAAAAAGAACTAGAAATACCTATTGATATCGTAAAAAAAATAAATTTTAAAAAAATCGAATTCAATGAAAAATATAAAGAATATTACAAATTAATTAATAAATCTCAAAAACATATTGATTATTTTAAAAAAATAACTAAAAGTAAGGGTAAAAAATTTTTAAGATTTGTTAAAAAAAATTGTGATGAAGAATTATGTGAAAAATTAGATTTTGAAGTTAATACTATTGATGATTTACTTAAAATTGATACATCTAAAAAATATAATTTTGATGTAGAAAAAATTGATAATATTAGAAAATTATTAATCAAAATTAAAAATTTCATTGGTCTTGAAAAAATAAAAAAAGATTTAGTTCATAATATAAAATATGTATTACTTAATTTAAATCAATCAGATCATATGTATCATATGGTTATATGTGGTCCACCAGGTGTTGGTAAAAGTACTGTTGGTGAAGTACTAGGTGAAATATATTGTAAATTAGGTCTTATTAATAGCGATAAAGATTATAAATTTGTTAAAGCAAGTAGAACTGATCTTATTGGAGAATATCTTGGTCAGACTGATAAAAAAACACAAAAAACTATAGATAAAGCTTTAGGTGGTGTACTATTTATTGATGAAGCATACTCCATAGGTTCTAGAAGTACAAAAGATATATATGCAAAAGAATGTTTAGATACATTAAACCGTAATTTAACTGAAAAAATGGGAGAATTTATATGTATTATAGCAGGCTATAAAGATGAATTAGAGCAAACATTCTTTAGAATTAATCCTGGTCTTAAAAGTAGATTTAATACATCTTTTACTATCGACAAATATTCTAGTCAACAATTATCACTTATTTTTGAATACATGGTAAAAAAAGATAAATGGAAAGTTGGTAAAAAAATTCTTAAAAAATTACAAAAAAAAATCGAAGATAATAGAACACAAATACAATATGAAGGTAGAGATATGGAAAATCTCTTTTTGTTTTGTAAAAAAGAATATTCAAATAGAATTTTTGGATCCTTAGAAAAAACAAAAAAAAATATTTCATGGGATGATATTACCAATTCTTGGGATAAATTATATCAAAAAAAAGATGATAGAGAAGATTTATATAAAAATATGTTTATTTAAAATTTTTCGATT
>Ga0163109_10002556_pt1 | contig 14163 bp, 15 predicted proteins | sample CRUFie1St13metaG_FD_108704 | JGI IMG/M metagenome (GOLD analysis project Ga0163109, IMG submission 108704) | Marine microbial communities from the Costa Rica Dome - CRUD Field 142mm St13 metaG | ecosystem: Environmental > Aquatic > Marine > Oceanic > Photic zone | place: Costa Rica: the Eastern... | reverse complement strand
CCATTTGAAGTTTGTCCAGAACTCTTCATTATGACCCACTGTTTTTGAACATACGTGTCCTAATTCGTGAATGGCTACAAACATCATAGTGTTGTAATCAACAAGTTCTTCGTTTGTGTTTCTCTGGCGAAGACAAAATATAATAGCATCGCCTTTATTTCGTGTATGGCTTGTAAAATTACTATCAGGTGTTGACTCGGAGAATACTGTCCTGTCTTCTCGGAGGTTCTTATATAAACGTTGAGCACGAGAATCTTTTGGATATTTTTCATACACAGTATCTCTAAATTTGAAACACGCGTCTTTGATTTTTCCAAGTTGGTCGGCAGCACTTTGTTTGTCTTTTAGATCTCTAACGATAAATGTGTCTCCACTCGAAGCCTTTACTGCTATTGCAGGATATCGCAGACTGGGTATTACTTTTGAAAGAATAAACATAAATACGACAAACCCAACTACAAATGCGAACATCTATGAGTTATTCTCTTTTCAAAAAAGAAAAACTCAATCTATGAAATCTATTTAGAGACCAGAAGGAACACCCTTTCCAGTCTTAAAATCAGCACAGCCTTCTGGGTTTAACTGCGAACCAACTTCAAGAACACGTCTGTTGTTCTGAACAAACGGAATCGTTGAAGCATTGAAGACCGGCTGGGGACCAGCACGGCTAATAGGGGGGTCAGACCGAAGTTGAAGGTTTGGGTTCTTGTTCGACTGGCAGACCGTGTCTACACCAATATGGTATCCAGCCTGTAGGAGATTTCTTCCTTCGGGAGAACCTGCGGAAGGAGGGTTGCTGGCGAGGAACTGAGTGGCTTCAGGACTCGTCTTTGGTAACAGGTCAGTAGGGTTCAATCCATCGCGAGTGTAGCAGTTGGCATGGTCCGTAGACGGAACCGCGCTGCGCCCGGCGGCACCACCAGCGGCGGCAAACTCTGACTTGGAACCAGAATATCCACCAACAAATGTCTCTGTTGTCTCCTCTCCTTCTTCTCCCTCTTCCTCCTTCTCGGCTTCTTCCTCACCCGCCTCGTCTTCAAATCCTTCCGCGGCGTCTTCCTTTGGCTCCGCTTCCTCCTCAGCGTGCTCCTCAAACCCTTCGCGTTTCGGTGTCATTCCTGGAATCTGGATTACTCCAGTGAGAATAAGAACTCCTCCTAGGAGAAGAAGCCCAACCACTGTATAACCAACAACAGTAGAAATGTTGTTCTTTGCCATGATCAGTTCTATATACTCGTGTTAGATTTTTGATATTCAATGAAGACCACGCCTCCTGCGCAGACGCTCTAATTCTTCTCTCGCTGCATCAAGATTTCTCTGAACTCTTTCAAACCTTTCTTCATCATCGTCCTCATCGTCCTCATCGTCCTCATCGTCCTCGTCGTCATCATCATCGTCTTCATCGTCTTCTGTGTGAGCGTCATCTTCGTCCTGAAAATCTAAAGTATCTGTAACATCATCAATCGGCTCCGAAAGAGAATCTGTAAGAGATTTTGTTTTCGTAGACACCACGTCCAGAATTATATGAGGCAAAATCTTTGAATTTTCAACAATAATACCCGCAACTCTAATCACAACATTTGATGCGGATTCCAAAGAAGAAGGTTCGCAAGGAATATTATCAGGAACGGTTAATACACTATGAATAGTTTCTTTGGGTGGGGAAGGTGAAAACCAGTTTTGTATCTGTGGGACAAAGGAAGAAAGGGTATCTTTACAAGAACGTATAAACTTATTTGGAAGTCTCATTTTATTACCATTCACACATCGTAAGGCCTCGGTCGGCGTTATATTCAAAGAAAGACCAGGATTAAAGACAGAGCATCTTACTTCAGTTCCGTTGATTGTAATCTTTTGAGGAAACGGAATTTCCATATCTACCGGTTATGTGTCTTTTGTCATTGGTATTTTTCCGCAGATGAAAATAAGATGAAGGCTCGGCAAATACTCCGCGATTGTATCCAATGGATCGTCCATGAAATACAAAATGATGAGGCTTATCCTGAAATAGAAAAAAACCTTATTGAACCTATTTTAAACTCTGTTTTGAAAAGACTTCTTCCTTATATTATAACAAGTTCAATCGTGTTTTTATTTATTTTGGTATTTCTTATCATAAGTATTACCTGGTTTTTCCCTACTCAAAACATTGTGTCCTGAATACGGCATTGAAATCATAATTTACCATTCAATATGTGTCCCATCCCACGCAAAAAACTCACCACTTTTACTCTTGTCTAAAGAATGAATAATTTCATATAATTTTGAAACTGAAAACTGTGTTGTAAAAAGCTTTTCTGCTTTTACATTTTTTTGAAAAGGTTTTGAAAGGTCAGTATCCGTGGTTCCTGGGTGAAAAGAAATTATCCATATATTCTTTCTCTTAAACTCGTGAGATAGTGTTTTTGTAGCCATATTCAAGGCTGCCTTTGATATGCGATAGGAATACCATCCTCCAAGACGATTATCAGTTATAGAACCGACTCTTGCTGAAAAATTTACGACCACAGAATGACTTTTTGTGTTTTCAAGTAAAGGTAAAAGTGATTGCGTTAACATAATAGGACCAATCGTATTTATTTGAATACTCTTCATAAGCCATTCGCGCTGAATATCCAAAAGCTTACGCTCAGGTGTTTGCAGATAGGACGCGTTGTGTAAAACACCTGCTACGTTAAAAAGAGTGTCTACATGTGAATATTCAGATGATACTTTTTTAGAAAACTCTTCAATAGAATCTTGTTGTTCAAGATCTAATTGTAAGACTTGTAATCGTTTTGTCTGCGATAAAGGATATGATTTTGGATCTCTACATGCCGCGATTACTGTGTTATTTGTTCGTTGTAATGTCTGCTTCACAATTTCTAACCCTATTCCCCGGTTGCTACCGGTTACAATAGATACAGGCTGATTCCCGAGAGTATAAGATAATAATCTATGATTTCTAATATTTTGAGTTATCTTCTTCCTCATTTTCGTTATCATTGTCTAAAATGAATATAGTTTGATATTTAGACTGTTAATCTAAATGTATTTAGTATATAATGATATAATAAACGTTGAGTTTTAACTATGAATTGGACGAATATTGCGGAAAGATATTTAGAGATTTTTTTTGGGATTACAGATTCAAAGGGAATGAATCTCAAATTAGTTATCTCATCTGATGATGCAGTTACATATCTAGCAAACCATTTCCGTCGTGCCGACGCATATCGTGAATCATTGCTTGGCTTTGAATGTAATGATTGTGACACCTTCTCAACAGAAGAGCAGAGGGCAGAATGGTTTAGTGAGAAATGGGAAGATGTTTTTAGAGCGATGCAAGAGACTTCGTATTTTATTACGAATGAAATCCACCGAAACTTTACCGGAAATCAATCAAATCGTTTTTATAGATTAGCCGGTACTGTTGATTTAAAAGCAATTCGTGGTATTCTTTACAAGAATTTACACGAAAAAGACGATAGTGAAAGTTCTATCGCAGAAAGTGATTATGAAACAGATTAGTTATCATATGCTGTTTTATATTGAGAAGACCACTTGCTCTTTTCGAAGGGCATTAGAGTATATTTGTTTAGGTTTGACTTGAAATGTGAAGACCTTGATTTCATTTCTTGTTCACGAGCAGTTAAATTATCTTGAGCCATTTTATTTGCCTCGTAGTTTCTCCAGGTTGGAGGTTTAACACCGAAGCAATGGACACCATAACGGGCAGTTCTGTCACGAACTGTTCCACCATTTAATCCAGGCATACCGCATTTATTCTTGGTAGATTTGTCTGTAGATTCTTGAAGCTTTAACCAACTTTGTTTTTGTGTTGGGAACACGATTTTATGTCCAGAAACCCATCCATATGAACACCAATCAGCCCCATTTCTCCAGGCATCATACATATCACTCATTGTCGCAAGACGCGCGCCATATGCGCGACAAAGAGGTTCTGCATCATTGTATTCATAAATATTATCCTGAACAAGGAATACTTCGGGGTCTTTTATAATTTTATCAGGAACAACCACTGTTGCCTTAGCATTTCCCGTTGGTTCCGCTGATTGTGATTCAGTATTTATAGGGACATCCTCTTTTGGGGGATGCGCACTCACCACAACATCCAGACCATCGTCACTCTGCCTTGTTCCGATAGAAAAGGTTTGACCTTTCATAACTCTTGAGATAAGTTCTTGACCTGGGGGAGTAATCAGGATAATACCGACAAATACAACAACCAACACGATCATTGATATTATAAACATCTAGGGATCTTGAGATTTTACTTAGAAGCAAGTTCAAGTTCATCGTCCTTTTCCACAATATCTCTTCTTTGGTACACTAATGCATACACAGAAGATGAGCAGGTATCAACCTTACTTTCTGGAATAGTCTTTGTTCGACTATCGTCGCAAACTTGCCATGTCTTTCCACCGGGGTTTCGAACTATTGCTATATAATGTCCTCCACCAAGAATTCCATAATGAAGAATGATTCCTGTAAGGTCGTATGTATTAAATTTCTTGTCCAATCTTGGACCAACCACATATTTTCCCATATCCAGATCTTTTAAGGGGAAACTAATTGCCGTATCAATCTTTTCACCCATCATAGTAAAACGTTTGAGAGATAAAATTAGTGTCTCTGGGAGCCGCCATATTCTCGTTGCTCTCTGGGCATCAACCTTGTGACCCGCCTTAGGACTGGACCACTGGTCGTCATTAATCATATTTTCGGTTGTAAAATACTTTCCAAGACAATCATAGATACTTATTGACGTCTTTTTAACATTCGCAACCGCCAGATTAATACTTGAGAACGGTTCAAATGTGAAAGACTTCTCTTTTGTTTTCTTACTTTGAATAATTGTCATAAACTGACCATGAAATAGTGGCGTTAAGAGGGTATGATACTCTTTTTCAAAGTGAGTGCACCAATTTGCGTTTGAGAGAATATCCAACTCAGTTCTCAATACATCTCCTGAATACTCTCCTACAAATGTTTTTGAAGACGGCTTTCCTGAACTCTTTAAGAATGGAAATGTTTCGACGTCAGTAATTTTCTTGGAAACACCTTTATGAAGGACATCTAGGAAGAACATCATAAATTCATGTGAATCATTTTGGCCATGAATCAACCAATCCATAGATTCTTCTACTGCAGCATCGCGGAAGTTTGAATAAAATCTTCCAGGTGTAATATGTGAAGGACCCTCTCGTTCTTGAGAGTATATTTCTGAAAGGTCTTCCCATTCTTCACACATTGTTTTTAAATGCTCGGGTTTTTCATCCCATTCTTCCGAATCTTTAAATGAACCGGATTTAAAATACATCGTCATGCGCCGGATTTTAAAGAGACACTGTAACGCCGAGTTAATAAAACAAGTATTGCCCAAATTAGTAATCCCAATTTCATATTTCTTTATCTCCATCCTTCTCTATATTACAATACAGTGATATGTTAAAGTTAAATCAATTTAAGAACCCTTTTGATTAAATCTATTTTACGATCTTCTTGACGACGGTCGTTTTTATGGATATTCTTGTAATGTTTAAAAATATTTCGTAATGACTCGAGGCACGATATTCGCTTTGTTATATCCGCATTACACATCTTTGAAGCATTTGTATTTATAGAATTAAAAAGTTCGGTTGAGGTAATTGTTGGTTCAACTTTTGACATATAATAGCAGAAATGTTGTAATATAATACCAATCGAAACAGAGTCTAATGTTGATAATGTTTTAGCAATAATATAATTAAGAGATATTTTCCTTCGTAATAATTTTATAATACTCAATAAACATTTACAGCGTAATGAATACAGGTTTTTTCGTGCGTTTTCTGGGAATCTGCTTTCATCAAATGGATTCACGATTCCTCTAAAAGATGGAATCTCATTCATCGTTTTTACTAAATCATATGACATTCTCCCAGTATTTTTACCCTTCTCTAAGAGATTTTCAATATGTTTTGGCATTTTAATCAGCGATGATATTAACTTTTCATTATTTATAATGTATTCATAAAAAATCATCTCAATGGGTATCTGCTGGTAGTCTTTTTGGGAGTAGTCTTTATTTATGATATTTTTATATACAGATTTATTGGTTGACAATTCACCGAAATCAATCATACAAAAATCTAATGTTTCGGGATCTATCAGAATATTGTTTATATGAAGATCTGTATGATATAAATTGTGTTTCTTAAGAGTTGCTCCTCCAAATAAAAGACGAACCACCTCCGTTCCTAAATACGATAATGGAGTTGTGTCTCTTAAGCGTTTGAGAGTATCTCGTGGATTTGAAGATATAAAACTATAAAATGTGTCACCATGATCTTTCATTATAACCTGTGAGATCGGTTTACGAGTGTTTTTTAAAGAATCACAACCTTGTCTTTTTAAAAGATATAAAAGGTTTTGTTTAGAGTTCTGTGTTTCACAATATTCCGTTCTTTCAGGTGTAAATAAATGGTTTGAGTCTATATGTGTTAGTATTTTTTGAATTTTTGATTCTTTGATTGCCTTGTTTACACTCGTGATTTTTCCTATCTCACCTTTTTTATGTGTCTCGCCGTCTTTACAACTAACGGGGGGTGTTACAACACAGGATGTAATTCCCTTTCCAATTACACGCATCTAATCTGTATTATCATTTATCTGGCATTCTCTAATCCAACATCGTAAGACCTGATTCATTTTAAGATTTCCAGTATCTCCGTTTTTCACAAATTTTTGGAGAGCAGCTGCAGTAATTTCGTTGGGATGATCTATCTGTTGTGTTACGTTTCCAAAATCGTTACGAAGTAGATTCTCCGTTACACTTACTCCTTCATATACAGGTATAACCTGATATGTGTGATCTCTTACCGTTTTTGCGTCGTCATTAATTAACACAACTCCGTGCTGTCCTTTATACTCCCATAGTCCTCCTTCCCACGTATCTGGGTTTGAAAGTGTCTTATTACGTATTTCTTTGGGTTCTACCCAGTTTTGAGGCATTCTTTTGAATCCTAGTGATATATAAAGTTTTTCCCAAAGATATCTTTTTTGTCTCTGATGGATATGTGATAACTCATGGACTAAAATATCACGAAGTTCCTCTTCGGTATTGTCTTTTATAGTTTTTAAAGATAAGAACATCACATCTCCGTGTGTATGAGGATAACCTCCTTCTGTATCATTACTTGTAATTGCTATTTTGAATATCTCATTCAATGGTAATGGATATGTGGTTCTCGCGTATTGATATGCGTCGCGAAGCAATTTTCTAGACTCCGAAGGTATATCGTCCCAATGAATATATTTAATTGTGTGTTTTCGTATGTCAATATTGCGCTGATTTAATGTGTTATAAAAAGAATCTGCAACTTCTTCTGCTTCATATGGATCCATAATGATATCCGTTATACTTTCTATTTTTTCGGTTTGACCTGTGTATTCTATAAAACCTTCATTTGTTCTATAAAATAGAAATCCTAAGATAAAAAATATTGCCACCATACATACAACAACCGCGTACATCTATTACAAACCGGTTTCATTTATTCATTCTTTTAAAGATACAACTCCGTATCTTGATATACTGTATCCTTTATATTTATCTTTTTACCGGTTTCATCAAAAAAGAAGCTTATTTTACATTCGGGTCGTCTATGTTTATTTATTTGCTCAAGTATGTTTTCAAATGTACTGCCTGTCGTGGTTGAAAATGTAAGAGATGTATGATTACCCCATCCCCTAGGAGGCGTATCTGCATATTTATGTGTAATTGTTATTTTGACAAAAGTATTTCCCATCTAAAGCTCCTTTTTTTTGAAGCCAAATGAATGGAGATTACCAGAACGCGTTGAAATCGCATTATCAATCGCTTTTCGGAATATCACCTTTTCAATATCACTATCCACCATCCGCTCTATCAGTAAATCTTGACGCTCTTTTGTTGGCGGATCTAAAGATTGTCTCCAATCCGCACGTTTAAGGCGGAATGTTTCATCGCTAATACTTGAATCTGGAACTTGAGTCCAGAACAGACGAAACAGTTGTGTTAGAGGCTTCTGTATCTGGTTTGTAATGTAATGTTTGTAATCAGGTTTAAGTTTATTTTCACGCATAAACTCTGGTGTTTCAATCCTATCCCCTTGTTTTTTAGAATCCCGTGTTTTACTCGCGTCAAAGTATACAAAGGCAATGCGATCGTTAGATTTTGGTTTATTACCCGGGTCTCTTACGCCAATTCTTTCAGCGAGAACCTTATGAGCAATAGATTCTGGATTTGCGTAATGAGCACGAAGAGATTTTGTTATCGTTAGTTTTTTCATAGAAATACCCCCATCAGTTAGTTTCTTTAGGATTGTCTTCGCGACATTTACAGATTTGGTTAGATCTCGTTCTTTCAGAATTGTATCTACGACAGATTGATATATCTCTTTCACAATCGGCGCATTATCACGTCGTTTAAGAACGACACCCATATTTGTCTGCTTACACGAATCAGGGTCTTCTTCATATTTCATTCCAATATATCGTTTCTTTGAGAACAACATGAATGGATAAAACGTCTTTTCATACTCAAGACAATGTGGGGCTCTTAATCCAGCAGTTAACATTGTTTCGGCTTCTTTTGCGAGTTCGATGGAACGAACTAGAGCATCTCGTCCTTTCATTGGTGTTCCATCGTCGTTCTTCGGTTGAAACATTACAAATACTGAATCTGTGTCGCCATACACATATTTTGCATCACATTTTTTAGTCTTGTTGTTTCCATATGCTCTCTCAATTCCATACCTCGCATATTCTAGAAGTTTTCGCCCGGTTGCCGTGGTTGATGCTGCTAAATCTTGGAAGCGGATTTTAGAGTTTTTAGCACCAAGAGCACCATACAACGAGTTTGCGGTAACCTTATATGCCAACTGGAGAGAGTTTAGAAGTCCCTTTTTAAATGGATCTTTTTCCTTTTTCATTCTCTTTTTTGTTTCCTTTCTCTTTCCAAGTAATTGCTGGAGAATGCTTCCAATAATACCCTTTTTTCCATCTTCAAACTGAACAAATGTACAAGTTCTGGTCCCGACACAAATTTTTTGTGGATGTTTTCGTTTATCTTCTGGGTCTGGTTCATAGCGATTAAATGTGACGTCTACGCATTTTTCTTTTCCAAGTTTGTCAGCGAGTTTCTTATTCCCGCGTTCGCTTACGATGTTTCCATCTTTATCTTTATCACAAATATACACAACACTATCATGCGAAATATTCTCTGAAATCATCGATGAAGGATATAGACTACTATAATCCAAAACCGCCACCGGCTGTTCAAGATATAAACCGGTTTTAGGTTCCAATACAACTGCTCCCTCGTAAGAATCATTCATCTCACGAACGGTTGGCGAGTGAAGAACGGGAACGATTAATCCCATTCTTTCGCATTCCGCATAAAGAAGCGATGCCAACTTGATAGTTTGACCACGAAAGAAGATATATGAAAGAGGAACCGAGCAGACACTTCCCATTGCCATAGCATTTGGAACAAGATCTAGTTTTTTCAACAAATCCAACACCAAATCACAATCTTGAACACAATATTTGGCAACAATCATTCTGTCCTTGGAAGACCCCTTCTGAAGACGGAAGATTTCGCTTGGAGGAACATCGTCTTTTGCCTGCGTCCACCGCGATGCTTTGGATAAATCCTCCGCGATATCTTTATCCATAACATTCACACATAGTGTTGATTTTTCGTGATCAATCTCACAAATCTGTAGTTTACCACCAATACTCTCGCCTTCGTGGTCACATGCGTGCATATATCCTCCATTTTTCAAACCAAATGTATTACTAACTGCGAACTTTACGACTGAATCACTGATATCTTCTTTGCTCTTAATTCCTCCAAATAAGAATGATTTGGCAACGTTATCCAGTTTATAAGAATCTAAACTCGGGAAATTTCGGCGGACCGCAGCACATAAATCAAGAACGATTCTACCGGGCATTTCAATCGTTTTTAAGAAGTTATCACCCATAGCGGCGCTTGAAAGTGTTCGTTGTGTATATCTTGCGCGTGTTTTTGGGAATCTTGATAGACTTTGTGATACGAGTTCTTTCGTAATCCCTAGTTCTTCACACCGGTCATAAATGTATGCCATATCGAAGAAAGTGATGTTGTATCCCGTGATAATGTCTGGATCCGTATTCTTGATTAATGAAATCCACTCGCGGATAAGGTTTATCTCGGCATCTTTCTGGTCTGGTTGATCAAATGCGACGGTTTCAGTCATAGGAACTTTATCACAAGAACCAAGAGTCACAATATGACGAAAGACAATATCATTATTTCTGTAAAATGTAGTTCCAATTTGAATAATACGATCGCCTTCCAGTTCATAATCTTTCCTTGGACGAAGTTTACTTAAAAGACATTTTAAGCCCCAGGCTTCGGGGTTCTTAATCTTAGAAGACTTATCAAACGCCCTCTTAATCTTATCAATAAGACTTTCAGTAATTATTTTTTCGATATTTGTTTTTGTTATTTTATCAGAAGATTTCATATGTATTTTTCCAAACAATTCTGTTTCTTCTCCAAGAATAGCATCTCTTAGTTGAGAACAAATTACGGCGGATGATTCTTCGTAATTTTCACCTATAACACGGATTTCTCGTTCCCAGTTTTTCTTTGCGAGTGGGAAATCCCCGTGAGTAGAATCACACTCAATATCAAAAGATGCAATCAACAGTGGGGAAATACCTTGATCTGTGCTTGGCTGGAGATTACGATAATCATTACAGATTGTGTGATGGATTTTAAATATATCAGTGTCATCAGAATCACTAGATTCACCGTCTGTTTTTTTCATAGAAGGATGCATTTTCGTATCGTATTCCCATAGACCACATAATATTTTCACCCAACCACAGGCTTTGATATTAGTAGCGTGAATAAACCGAAGAGTTGGTTCAAGATTTGCTTCATACAGCATAAATGATTTAGTCTTACCATCTTTGAACTGAATCTTTGTAGAATAGTCATTTGTATCCAATAGAATTTTAATCCAGTTGTAATATGATGACTTTGTCTTGAATCTCAGTTTGTAATAACGCTCCTTAGAATCTTCACCTTTGTACCAATAAAGGTCCTGCCTTATTTCATAGGTAGTTGGGAGAATCACATCTGATAATCCATTGCGTAGATCATCTTTTGCCGTACTCTCTGCACCTTCTGGATTTTCTTTGATTTTGTCAAGTTCTTTTTCAAGTAGTTCACGTGTCTCATCATCTAGGTCTTGGTCCCTCATTGCACGCGAACGAATCCTTGCCATCAACTGTGAAATAGAGAACTCACGGGTTTTATCGGATTCTTCTATAAGTTCTGGTCCATAAATGACATTCTTGAACTCAACATCGCGAATCATTTCAAGTCTTTTCATTGTATCTTCCCCAGTAACATCTTCATCAGGAATTCTAACATAGAAGAACGGGCAGAATCCACGAACACGGGTTGTAATAGGCATCCCTTCAATGGTAGTTCCTGTCATCATGATTTCGTAAGTTCTTCTATGCGTTCTATAGTCATACGAGTCTCGGTCAGCGATGTCGGTTACTTGAAACGCCAGGTCTCCATACAACGGACTAGATGAAGGACGGAGTGTTTCCATATTAATATGAATACGTGTATATATTCTTGAATTATAAAATCAATTTGAATATTAAACTTTGTACTATTTACAGAATATATGGTCGTTCCTAAAAAACCTAACCGACGGAAACATAAGAAACAACGGGCGGAAAAATCGTCGCCAAATGATCCTCATAATATCAAACTTCAACGGTTCTTTCAAGCAAATTCACTTCATAAGCAGATAGAAGAAAAACTTCCAGATATTATACCAGAAATTGGTGCCTTTGAGATGGCATTAAAAGACTGGGTTTCATACGGAAAAGAAACCAGTGGTTCCTGTTCGGTTGATAGTTTACACAAGACTTTGTATTGGGTTCTCCACTCTGACATTAGACAATACCCTGAAATGTGGCTCAAGGATTAATTTTTACGTTTGTTCTTTTTACGTGTTTTCTTTTGAGATTTCTTTGAAATCTTGCGAGACTTTTTTGATTTTCGTTTAAGAAGTTTATCTGTGGATTTTCTCAACTGTTTCATAAGATCCTGTTCGCTGATCATATCTACCGTTCCTTCCGCTACATCCGCGGTTGCCTTTGAAAGACCGACTAATCCCTCTGTAGCCTGTTTGAGGTATTTTTGAACCATTGGAGAAGTATGAGTTCCTGCAAGTGTCCCCCCTAAAATGGTTGCAGCAAGTGCAGACTCAATGAATCCCTTTCCCTTTTGCGAAGGCTTATCGGCCATCTCCATTAACATAGCCTCAACGATTTTAGTAAGATTTTCAAGTTTTCTTTCAACACCTTCTAACGATTTTACCTTGGTGTCTCCGTCTTCACCTGGAGTGGCTATCATAACAGTTGGAACACCATCAATTTCTCCAAGTGATTCGTCGTATTCACCACTTTCGATTTTAACCGCACTCCCTTTGTCTTCGCACATTTCAGGAATAAGTTCGCAGATTTTCTCATATTCTGGATAATATTCTTGGCAGTAAGGGCACGAAGGTCTATGAACTAGAACTACTAGCATTTTCATTTTTCCATCGCGGATTTCTCCCATTTTTTCTTTAAGACGCTCCATATCAACAGAATGTGTATCGTCGTGACTTACGACCTCCATTTCTATAAATGTCAGTCATAAAAAAACAAGAAATGTAGATGTACCTACTCATTCTCATGACTATCCTTGTGAGTGTATCCGTGGTATATGGAGTTACTTTGTTAATTCCAAAAGATCCAGAAATACAACCGCCAAGTATTCCCGACGAACTCAAAGATACATCTAAGGAGACACCCGAGGAGACATCTGTGGAAGAAAAGCCTATTGAATCTGGTGTTCCACAGAAGTCTTTTTCTTCTGATTGCTATGATAAAATCACGGAGAGATCGGGGAGAGTGTATCTGTTTAAAAGTCAAAAACCCCTTCAAGAAGGGAGTAATCCAAAGGTGTTTTCAGATCTACCATCATATCGTGTATGGGCGGAGCAAGAACTTCATGAAGGGATACGATGTCCTATTTTATTCTTAAAGAAAGGGAGCAAATATAAACATCCAGAAGAGAAATATCCAGAGGAAATACCAATTGTAAACGCAAAGATTCTGGAAGGACAACGGCGAAAATACGAGGCCACAATAACGTATACAGACCCCGGAACAGGATTTACAAATAAACCCTACCTTCAACACCCTCCTACAAGCATAGATGAATATGAATATAATCTTTACAAGCGCACGGAGACCGATGAGGAGAATTTCAAAAGTTCTACGCGAACACAAAAGAATCAAAAATTGGATTCAAATGTAAGAGACCCAGTAAGACACGTAGGCCACGACGATTTGATTGAAAAATCCAGATACGAGGCGCTGGATCTCGGCGCAGATCAAACACTGCCGATTCCACCAAGAAACTTTAGAGATGTACCCGAAGAACAGGTTGTAAAAATAATAGAAAAACAGGATCCATACTTTAAGGGTGCAGAATTAACTCGCATTGGAACAAGTAAATATGAAATCACAGAAATACAACCCGAACGTGAATCTCGCATTCAGGATGACATAAAAAATGAAGAACAAATTCTTACAAACTCAAATGTTCCTATTGATTTACTGGCGTATGGTGGAACTGTAGTCCCGGTAGGGTCTGTTCATGGCATCATATGAGAATTAAAATCCTCTACCGATGGTTCTCGTCCTAAGAAACCTTCAATAGGTTCAACCCCTGGCTTAGTTCTAAATATCACATCATAGAAGTAATATCCGGAATACGGACGGTGCAAATAAGTTCGTAACATTACATTTAATAAATGAAATGGAAGACTAATAATATCAAGAACTAGGCAAATAGGAAGCAAACCATAAAACAATGTGTCGCAACATATTTTACGACATATTGTTTCATCTACGTCATCATCACCCCAGTCATACATAATCCACGAAAGAATAATTGTATACGGTGCATTTAAACAGCACATAAATATATAAAATGATATATGTGTGATATTTGAATCAATTAATTATAATGAGTTTTCATATTCTTCTTCTGTAAGCATAACTGTTCTT
>Ga0163109_10002555_pt1 | contig 14164 bp, 16 predicted proteins | sample CRUFie1St13metaG_FD_108704 | JGI IMG/M metagenome (GOLD analysis project Ga0163109, IMG submission 108704) | Marine microbial communities from the Costa Rica Dome - CRUD Field 142mm St13 metaG | ecosystem: Environmental > Aquatic > Marine > Oceanic > Photic zone | place: Costa Rica: the Eastern... | reverse complement strand
GGAGTGGCGACGTACCCCGCCACCACGGCAGGTCGGCCTCGGGGGCGGCGGTTGCGCCCTTGGTGGTGGCCTCAGTCACGGCTGCGGTCTCCCAAATCAGTGAACCAATCGAGCTGGCGGCAGGCTTCATAGGCAAAAATGCCGGCCGCCTGCGCCACATTGAGGGAACGCCGCCCCGGGGCAAGGGGCAGGCGCACGCGGTGCTGACACGCCGCATGCACATAGTCCGGCGCGCCGGCGCTCTCCCGGCCGAGAACAATGATGTCTCCGGGCGCGAAACGGAATTCGGGCAGCGGCTCGGCGGCGTGGGCTGAGGCGAGGATGAGCCGCGCCGGCGCCACCGCACCGGCAAAGGCCGCCCAGTCATCGTGCCGGGTCAGCTGCGTATCCTGCCGATAGTCCATGCCAGCGCGGCGCAGTTTGCGGTCGTCGAGCAGAAACCCGCAGGGCTCGATGATGTGCAGCGGCAGATCGAGGCAGGCACAGAGCCGCATGATCGCCCCCGCGTTCTGCGGAATGTCGGGTTCAAACAGGGCGATTGAGGGTCGCTTCGAGGACAATCCACCGGGGCCTTTCGGGTCTGCGGAGCCTGAGGCCGCGCTTGTTACAGTAAGGACGAATAACAGCTTATCGAATACCGGGGCTAGACCCTAAACGGACGCTTGGGTATAGCCGTCTCACACCATCGTTCGTGGGGTGCAAAATCGTGCTGTTCGTGCCGGTCGTGACACTGAGTCACTCTGGCACCTGACCCGTTTTCGGGCAGGGTGGACAGCGTGGGTTAACCACTCTTCGCCGCAGTGCCCAAAACCTGTTCGGGCGTTGCATATTTTGAAGGAAGAAGGACTTCGCAAATGGCTGACACGCCGAACGACGTCGCAAACCCGGATCGCCGTAATTTCCTCGTCCTGTCCACCATGACCATGGCGGGCATTGGTGCCGCCGCTGGCGGTGTCGGACTGATCCGGACCATGACCCCGACCCGTGACGTAGCGGGCGGCGGTGTCATCGAGGTTTCGCTCGAAGGCATCTCCGAAGGCTCTGGCATCATCGCGACAGCAGGCCGGAAAAAGTACTCGATCCGGCGCCGGACGGCCGAAGAGATCGCAGCAGCGGTGGCGGACGACGCCAGCCCGATGCGCGACCCTCAGCCCGATGCCGACCGGGTCAAGCGGCCCGAATGGCTGGTGCTGCGTCTGCAGTGTCCGCACCTGGGTTGCCCGCCGCAGGGCACCGCAGCGGGTGAGAAGCGTGGCGAATACGGTGGCTACTTCTGCCCCTGCCACAACTCGCAGTTCGACACGTCCGGCCGGATCCGCAAGGGCCCGTCCCCGGCGAACCTGCCGGTGCCGAAGTACTTCTTCGCTTCCGACGACATGATTGTTATTGGTAAGGAGGCCTAAGTCTGATGGCTGGCTCTCGTTCACCGTTCACCAATCCCCTGCTCAAGGGCTTTGATGAACGTCTCCCTATTCTGCGTGCCGTGCACTACTCGATGACGAAGCACGCCTACCCCAAGAACCTGAACTACTGGTGGAACTTCGGCTCGATCTCCGGGATCATGCTGCTGGTGATGATCGTGACCGGTCTGTTCCTGGCCATGCACTACAAGCCATCGGTTCAGGAAGACACCTACGGCATCAACCAGGCGTTCCGCTCGGTCGAGCACATCATGCGTGACGTGAAGGGCGGGATGTTCCTGCGCTACATCCACTCGGTCGGGGCGTCGTTCTTCTTTATCGCCGTGATTTTCCACATGTTCCGCAGCCTCTACTACGGCTCGTACAAGGCGCCGCGGGAACTGCTGTGGATTCTGGGCTGTATCATCCTGATCCTGATGATGGCGATTGCCTTCCTCGGTTACTCGCTGGTCTGGGGCGTGATGTCCTTCGCCGCTGCTGAGGTGATCACCCAGGTCTTCACCGCTATCCCGGTTCTGGGCGACGATATCCTGATGCTACTGCGCGGGGGTGAGGACGTGGATGACGCGCTCCTGAACCGCTTCTTTGCGCTGCACTTCCTGCTGCCGTTCATCCTCGCTGGCGTGGTGATTCTGCACATTCTGACGCTGCAGACCGTGGGTTCCAACAACCCACTGGGGGTCGACATCAAGTCGAAGAAGGACACCGTGTCCTTCCACCCTTACTACACCTTCAAGGACATCTTCGGCCTGTCGGTGTTCTTCACCATCTATCTGGCGGTTGTTGCCTGGGCGCCGGAGCGTCTGGCCGAGGCGATCAACAACCAGCCGACGGACTACAACCTGCCGTCCCACATCGTGCCCGAATGGTACCTGCTGCCGTTCTACGCGATCCTGAAGGTCTTTACCTGGGACCTGAACATCTTCGGTCTGGTGATCACCGGCAAGCAGCTGGGTGCCCTCGCCATGGGCGGTTCGCTCGGCGTGCTGTTCCTGCTGCCGTGGCTCGACACCTCCCCGGTGCGGTCCGCGCGCTTCCGGCCGCTGTACCGGCTGGCGTTCTGGGGCTTCGTGCTGACCTGCGTGATCCTCGCGCTGGTCGGGGCGCAGACCTCGGGTGAAGCCTTCTTCATCCCGACGCCGTTCGGCCGTATCCCGCTGGGCTTCGAAGCTGAGAATGGCTTCGTCTGGGGTTCGACCCAGCAGTGGGGCGTGCTGTTCATGCTCTACTACTTCGGTTTCTTCATCGTGCTGATGCCGGTGCTGGGTCTGTTCGAACGGACCCGGACGCTGCCGGCTTCGATCTCCGAACCTGTGCTGCCATCGAGCCAGGGCGGGGGCGCTGTTGCCGCTGCTGCGGCGGCGGCCAAGCCGATGACCAAGGCCGACTGACCTTTTCGTGGGACGGGCCCCGGCCCGTCCCATTCCGCCGACGCCAGACCCTCATTTAAGAAAGCATCGTTCATGCGTTTCGGAACATTGATCAAAACCCTCAGCGCCGCCGCCGCCTTCATGGCCGTCGCCGCTGCGCCAGCCCAAGCCGAAGAAGCCGGACCGGTCGACTCGCAAAGCTGGACCTTCACCGGCCCTCTGGGCCACTACGACGAGCGCCAGCTGCAGCGCGGTCTCTACATCTACCAGACCCGCTGTCAGGCCTGTCACTCGCTGGGTCTGGTGCGCTTCTCCTCCCTCGCCGACCTTGGCTGGGAGCTGCTGGAAGGTCAGACCGGTGAGGACGTGGCCAAGGCCATCGCGTCGAACTACGAAATTCCGTACATCAACGACGACGGCGAAAACGACACCCGCCCCGGCGTGCTGAACGACACCTTCCCCTGGGCGCTGGGCAACCCCAAGCGCGCCACGGCCACGTACGGCAAGGCACCGCCAGACCTGTCCACCATGGCGCGTTCGCGCATCGGCGGGGCCGACTACATCTACGCGCTGCTGACCGGCTACGACGATGCCCACGAGCAGCCCGAGGGCGCCTACTACAACAAGGTCATGCCCGTGATCGCCATGCCCAACCCGTGGCCCGCGGATATGTCCGACTTCGAATACCCGGACGGCACCGTGCCGACGCTGGAGCAGCAGTCCCGCGACGTGACAGCCTTCCTCAACTGGGCGGCTGACCCCTACCTCGAAGCCCGCCACAAGTGGGGCATCGTGGTCGTGCTGTACATGCTGGCGCTGACCATCATCTCGTTCTTCGCCTACCGCATCGTTGCGGCGCAGGTGCACAGCCGCCTCGAAGCCGAGGGTGGCCCGGAACCGGATCACTAGGCCGGGTCGCGAGATCGATCAGGCATCGAGAAACAGGTCTCCTCGCGGGACCAGAGAAAAAAGGCTGCGGCATCCCCGCAGCCTTTTTTGTTGTCCCCAGCTTACCAGCCGCCAAGGGCGTTCAATTCGCCCCGGCTTTGCTCTAGAGTGCCGCCACTTGCCCCCGCACTGGTGGAGAAATAAGCCCATGTTCTCAGTTGTCACCGACCACCCGGACGTTCCGGGCGATGCGCCCATCATCGGGCTCGACCACGTCATTCTGGCGGTGAGCGACCTTGAGGCTGCGCAGGCGAAGGCCCGCAAACTCGGTTTCACCACCACCGACATCACCGCCCACGTCGGCTGGGGCACGGCCAACACCTGCGTCATGTTCCGCGGGCTGGATGATCAGGGCGACTATCTCGAAATCCTCGGCGTGCGCGACGCCAGCATCGGCACCAACGGCCTCGACGACCATCTGGCTGAACAGGGTGAAGGCCTGCTGTCGCTGGCGCTCAAGGGGCGGGCCGAGCTGGCTGCCGCTGCCTTCGATGAAAACGGGCTGGCGCATCTGGGCATCGAGAACCTGCACCGCAACGTCGAGGTTGTGCCGGGCATGTCCCAGCGCGCCTCGTTCAAGCTGGTGCGGCCACAGCGCGGGCCGTTCTCGCCCGTGCCGCTGTTCGTCTGCGAACACCTGACCCCGCAGGCGGTCTGGGCCGACCGCTTCGTTCACCACGAGAACGGCACCCTTGGCATCCGGGCCGTGCAGATGCGGATGGCCGATGGCAGCACGCTGGGCGAAGGCTACGAGGCCCTGCTCACCGGCAAGCTCACCGGCAGCATCGCAAAGCCGATCGGCGCCGACCTCGAATTCTACAGCGCCGAGGACTGGGCGCAGATTTACCCCGACGCCGAAGCCCACGAAGCCATCGTCTATCAGGTCGAGGATCTCACCAAGACCGGGGAGTTCCTCGCCAATTCCGGGCTGGCCTTCCGCCCGGCGATGGCGGGCTATCGCGGCTACATCGTCTACCCCGGCGACGCGGGCGGGGCCTACGCGGTGTTCACCGACGGTACCTGAGCCGCGACGGCCCACGCGGGATTAATCACGCAATTTTCAGCGCCCACTAATATTGCCCCGTGCCGGCAACGGCCTAGTTTCATCTGACAACCGAAGTTCTCGCAAAAAGAGGTTGTCATGCGCGCCCTTCTCTTCTCTCTCGTCGCGGCCGTCAGCGTCGCTTCTCCATCGCTGGCCCAGGATCTGCGCGGCATGTGGCTGGACAACAAAGCCTGGGATGGTGTTCAGGCGGTCGTGCAGATGTACGACTGTGAAGACGGCACCGGCCTGTGCGCCCGCATCGTGCGCGCCTATCAGGGGGAGCTGGCAGCGGGGCAGCAGAACTATCTGCTGATCCGATCGGTTCAGCCACGCCGCGCCGGCACGTTCGAAGGCATCATCAACCCACCGGTGAGCTTCGTCGGCGACTCAAAGGTAACCATCAAGGTTCAGGACGCGGTGACGATTTCCTACAGCTCGTGCTTCCTGCCCGTGTGCAAAGGCACCATGACCCGGATGCAGTAAGCCGGCGGCAGGCCCCTTCTGCCGATCCCTAAAATCCTACTTTTTTCTTCTCGAGCCGGGCCTGAACGCTGTTCAGGTCCGGTTTTTGCGTTTTCCGGGGGTAGCGACATCGTCACTCGGAATTTGCATCGCATGCTGCTCAAGACTCTTGCTGCCTCTATCCTGCTCAGCCTTCTCGGTGGCGGTGCGTTTGCGCAGGCTAACCCGTTGCAGGGCTACTGGCGGATGGACAGCCCGATGCAGGGCATGCAGGCGATCGTCGAGCTCTACAATTGCGGCGATGACGCCGTGCTGTGCGGGAAAATCGCCGCTGTGGTCGGGGAGAAGATCGACCGTCGAGAGGTGCTGAACCGGCAGCTGCTGCACGGCCTGCGTCGCCAGCCAGACGGCAGTTACAAGGGCAAGCTGAAGATGCCCGCCGGATCCCTGCCGGTCATGAATGCGCTGGTGCAGCCCGCTTCGCGCGACAACCTGACGATCAAGGCCTGTTTCTTCGGGCAGTGCCGCTCGGGCACCCTGTCCCGGCTGAACTAGCGCCCGCCTCAACTAGCGCCGCACCAGCGGCGAAGCAGCGGCTCAGACGTTAAAGCGGAAGTGGAAGATGTCGCCGTCCTTGGCGACGTAGTCCTTGCCTTCGACCCGCAGTTTTCCCGCATCCTTGGCACCAGCTTCACCGCCGCAGGCGATGAAGTCGTCGTAGGCGATAGTCTCGGCCCGGATAAAGCCCCGCTCGAAATCGGTATGGATGGCGCCGGCCGCCTGCGGCGCGGTTGCACCGGTGCGCACGGTCCAGGCGCGGGCCTCCTTTGGACCGGCGGTGAAAAAGGTCAGCAGGTCGAGCAGGCCATAGCCCCGGCGGATCAGACGCGCCAGCCCGGTTTCCTGCAAGCCAAGGGTTTCGAGGAACTCGCGCTTGTCGTCTTCGGTGGGCAGCGCGGCAATCTCGGCCTCGATCGCGGCGGAGATGAGGATGGCGCTGGCGCCCTCGCGCTCAGCCAGCTCGAACACGGCGGCGGAGTGGTGGTTGCCTTCGGCGGCGTCTTCCTCACCGACGTTACAGACGTAGAGCACGGGCTTGGAGGTCAGCAGCTGCAGCTGGCGCACGGTCTTCATCTCTTCGGGTGAAAACTCGACGGTGCGGGCGGTCTTACCTTCGGTCAGCGCAGCGGCCAGCGGCTCAAGGATCGCCATCAGCTGCCGGGCTTCCTTGTCGCCCGACTGCGCGCGCTTGGATTCCTTGGCCATGCGCTTTTCCACGGCGTCGAGGTCGGCGATCATCAGCTCGGTGGTGACAGTCTCGGCGTCGCGCACGGGGTCGACCGAGCCGTCGACGTGGGTGACTTCACCGTCGAAGCAGCGCAGCACGTGCAGGATGGCGTCGGTCTCGCGGATGTTGGCGAGGAACTGGTTACCGAGGCCTTCGCCCTTGGATGCCCCCCGGACCAAGCCGGCGATGTCCACGACTTCGAGCTGGGTCGGCAGCACCTTGGCGCTCTGCGCGATATCGGCGATGGCGTCCAGTCGCGGGTCGGGAACCGCCACGCGGCCGGTGTTGGGTTCGATGGTACAGAAGGGGTAGTTGGCCGCTTCGGCCGCCGCCGTTTCGGTCAGCGCGTTGAACAGCGTCGATTTTCCGACGTTGGGCAGGCCGACGATACCGCAGTTGAATCCCATGGTCTGTGTGTCCTTGTTCTGGTCCGAGCCGCGCCACTTCGCGGGTTGCAGTGCGCGGGCGTCGCCCCCCGGGGGGTCAGTCGTCTTGATCGTGGGAGGATTTCCCCCGGTTGAGCAGGCGGGACAGGGCGGCACCCAGCGCGGTGGGCGGCCCCTTGCCGATAACCTTGGTCGGCGCCGCGACTGGTGCATTGGTGCCGCTGCGGCTGCCACTGCCTCCCTTAGCAGGCCTGGCGCCAGAGCCGGGCTCGTCCAGCGCCTGCATCGACAGGCTCATGAACCCGGATTCATCGCCGCTGAGCAGCCGCGGTAGGTTGTCGGCCATGGCCCCGAGCAGGGTGTCGACCCGGCGGCGGTCGTCCTTACCGAAGTCGTGCAGCACGTAGGCCGGAACCCGGTCCTTGTGGCCGGGATGGCCGATGCCGATGCGCACCCTGCGATAGTTCTGCCCGATGTGGGCGTCGAGTGACTTGATACCGTTGTGCCCACCCGAACCACCGCCACGCTTGATCCGCACCTTGGAGGGGGGCAAATCGAGCTCGTCGTAGAACACGGTCACGGCGTCGGCCTTGAGCTTCCAGAAATCCAGCACGTGCCGAAGCGGATGCCCGGATTTGTTCATGAAGCTCTGCGGCTTGACCAGCACCACCTTCTCACCGTCGATGCGGACCTCGGCGACCTTGGCCTGTGCACGCTCCTTCCACTTCGCCGCGCCGAAACGCGCAGCAAAAAGGTCGAGGGCCATGAACCCGACGTTGTGACGGTGGCCCTCGTACTGTCGCCCGGGATTACCCAGTCCAACAAGAATGTGCATGGTCCGTGCTCCGGTCTGTCTTCAGCGGGCAGCGGTCAGCTGAACAGCCCGGGCCGAAGCCGATGGTTCGCAACGGCTGGCCGGGGCTGTCTGGCCGGATCCGATCCGGCCTATTCCTCGGCGTCGCCGCCTTCGGCATCGCCGTCGCCATCGGCCGCGGCCGCCGCCTGATCCATCATCTGACGCTTCAGAGCGGACGGTGCAGTCACGGTTGCGATCACGAAGTCACGGCCAACGATGGTCGGGGTCACGTTACCGCTGACCTGCACCATGGAGTATTTCACGGCGTCGTTGATCTGCAGCCCGGCGAGGTCGGCGTCGAACTTGGTCGGGATTTCACCGGCCTTGCAGCGCACCTCGACCGAGTGACGGACGACGTTGAGAACGGCGCCGCGCTTCAGGCCCGGGGAATCGGCTTCGTTGACGAAATCGACCGGGACGCGGACCTTGACGATGGTGTCGGGGTCGACACGCATGAAGTCGACGTGGATCGGCTGATCGGTGACGCGGTCGAACTGCACATCGCGGGGCAGCACGTTCATCTGCTTGCCGTCAACCTCCAGCGCCATGACCTTGGCGAAGAAGCCACGCTCATTGAGGCCCTTCCAGATCGGACGGGGGTCGATGGCCACCATTTCAGGGTCAGCCGCACCACCGTAGATCACGGCGGGGACGAGGCCTTCCTTGCGGGCTGCCTTGGCTGCGGTCTTACCGGCGCCGGGCTTGGCCTTGGCCGGAATAGTCATTGCGATGTCCATGGGGACGTCTCCTGTATCAGAGGTAAGAATTCAAGTGTCAGAAAGCTGCCGGGTCAGAACAGACGGTAAAGTCGAAACCGGGACGACGGTCCCGGTTACATATTGAAGAGGGTGGAAACCGACTCTTCGTTGGAAACCCGGCGAATGGCTTCACCCATCAGCTCTGCGATGCTCATGGCGCGGATTTTATCGCAGGCCACGACCGACTCAGAGGGTTGGATGGAATCCGTGACGACGACGTCGCTGATCGCAGACGCATCGATATTGGAAACGGCCGGCCCGGACAGAACGCCGTGGGTGGCGTAGGCCGAAACCGAAATCGCACCGTTGTTGACCAGCGCTTCGGCCGCCTTGCACAGGGTGCCTGCGGTATCGACAATATCGTCGATCAGGATGCAGTGCTTGCCCTCGACGTCACCGATGACATTCATGACCTCGGCCAGACCAGCCTTCGGACGACGCTTATCGATGATAGCGAGGTCGACCTCGATCGCCTTAGCGACCGCGCGGGCGCGGACCACGCCGCCGACGTCGGGCGAGACGATCATGACGTTCGAGCAGTCATCGCGGTGCACGCGGCGGATTTCCTGCGCGAACATAGGCGCAGCAAACAGGTTGTCGGTCGGGATGTCGAAGAAGCCCTGGATCTGGCCGGCGTGCAGGTCGAGGGTCAGCACCCGGTCGGCACCAGCGGTTTCGATCAGGTTGGCGACCAGACGCGCGGAGATGGGCGAGCGCGGCGAGCTCTTCCGGTCCTGACGGGCGTAGCCGTAGTAGGGAATGACAGCGGTGATCCGCCCGGCCGACCCGCGGCGCAGGGCGTCGATCGCAACCAGCAGCTCCATCAGGTGGTCGTTGGCGGGGTAGCTGGTCGGCTGGATCAGGAATACGTCTTCGCCCCGGACATTCTCCTGGATCTCGACGTAGATTTCTTTGTCATTGAACCGCCGCACGTCGGCCTGTGTCAGGCGGACGTCGAGGTAGTGCGAAATAGCTTCGGCCAACGGACGGTTGGCATTGCCGCTGAGAATACGCATCGATTTTGCTCCGGCTCCGAGAGTGCTCGCCGCGCCGGGGATCGGCAGGACGACATCTGGCACCAAGAAAGTGTGTTGTGCCGGTGCTTTAGACCACAGCGGGGCGCAGGGTCAACGCGCGCAGCAGCTTATGAGAACGAAAGCGGGCATGCGAATCTTGCAGGCACGCAGCCGAACGGGGGCCAGTCTGGGGCCAGTCTGGGGCCAGTCCGGGGCCGATCAGTTGCCCCCTTGAAGCGCAATGGCGGAAATCAGGCGGCCGAAGTCAGGCTGCTGCTGGTGCGCGCTGCGGCGGGCTGAAAAGAAGCGGTCCGGGTCGGCGTAGGTGTCTCCGCCAATATCCTCGAAGTGGGTGACCCCCTCGGCCGCGGCCTGCGCCGCGATGATCCCGGCGATGTCGCCCAGAAAATGTCCGTCCCGGGCAGCGGGGCGGAAAAAGCGCTCATGGTCGGCGACTGCGCCGCGAAAGTGGTCGGGAAACTCGGGGCCGACTTCGTAGCTTGCCTGCCGGATCATCGGACCGAGCGCCAGCCTGATCCGCGCGGGCTCCGCGCCCTGCCCCGCCATGGCGTCGATCAGGGCGCGGGTGATGTTCCCTGCCGTACCTTTCCAGCCCGAATGCGCAGCGCCGATTACGCCCGCCACCGGATCGACAGCGAGCAGCGCGCCGCAGTCGGCCGACAGCACCCCCAGCGCCAGCCCGGGAACCCGCGTGACAAGGCCGTCACCCTCCGGCCCCCGGCCGCGCGGCCAGTCGGGCGCAGCGGTCAGACTGACCACCTCGGTCGAATGGGTCTGGGTCAGGGAGACCAGTGCCTGCGCCGGGAGGTGATCCCGGACGCGGCGGCGGTTCTCATCGACGTGGCTCGGGTCGTCGTCGGCCGCGAGGCCACAGTTGAGATCACCGCGAGCCCAGCTGGTGCCGCCCTGCCGGGTGAAGAACCCGTGCCGCACGGTCGACACGCCAGAAAGCAGAGGAGAGAGCAAGGGCGAGACGAGTGGTTGCTGACCCTCGGTCTCCGTCGCGGTGACAAGTCCGGGTTCGTGCGCCACGGCTCAGTCCTCCGCCGGGCCGGCTTCGGCATTGGGAAAGCCCGCCGGCGGTGGCAGGGTCTCCGGGAAGGAGCAGGTCCAGGCCTTGAACCGCTCGCCCATGTGGGACTTGCCGACCAGCCGCTGGAGCGACTGCAGCAGCTCCGGCGCGTCGTCGGGGGCGGCTTCGGCCAGCACCTCGAACCGCTGCCACGCGCCGAGCACCAGCAGGAAGTCGCGCTGAGACACCGGCTTGGGCACGCTCAGCCCGGCACCGCGCGCGAAGCGGGAGGCCGCGTCGAAATCCACCAGCGTGGTCAGGTCGGCGAGGCCGGGGGTCGCCAGTGGGTCGACCTTCTCGTGTTCGCGAACGGCCTGCAGGCTCCAGGCCGCAGCGCGGTCGTCGTGGGCGTAGTCGATGAACAGAGCGGCTCCGCCGTGGGGCCGGAGCAGCGCACTGAGGTCCTTGAAGAAGCCCGGCAGCGACGGCATCAGCTCGGTGAACAGCCCGTCGGCGGGTGGGGGCAGCAGCGGCAGCACCGGGGTCTGCGGCTGGCCCAGCACGAAGCCCAGCGCACCATCCTCGCCGACCGCCACCAACCGTTCCAGCCACGCCCCCTGTACCACGGCAAACTGGGCGGTGGGCAGCACGTCGAGGAACTCGTTGCCCAGCACCAGCGTCGGGTGCTCCGGTTCAATCGCGCCCAGCGCTTCGACCCAGCGCGGGTTGTAGGCGGCGAGGCGTTCGGCCTGCAGCGCTTGCAGGGTCGGGTTGGTCTCGACCAGCACCAGATCGACGGCGGGCAGAAACCCGGGCATGGCGCTGGCGGCGCGCAGGGCATCGGCCATGAGCGTTCCACGCCCCGGGCCCAGCTCGACCAGCGAAACCCGGCCGGGTTGACCCAGATCGATCCAGCGCTGCACCAGCCACAGCCCGAGCAACTCGCCGAAGACCTGGCTGATTTCCGGAGCGGTGACGAAATCACCGGCCGCACCGATGGCCTGCTGTCGGCGGTAGTAGCCGTGCTCGGGGTGCTGCAGCGCGAGGGTCATGAATTCCGGCACGCTCAGCGGTCCGGTGGCCCGGATCTGGCGGCGGATCAGATCGGTCAGCGGCCCGGCGTCACTCGCTGGGGTGTCGCTTCCGGTCGGCGGGGGGGGCGTTTCGGTCATCTCAGTCGGTCTTCGATTTCGCTTTTGATTTTGGCTTCGCTTTTGGCGTTGGTGCTGGCGCTGCAACTGGCGCCGGGCTGTTCCGACGCCAGAGGATCAGCGCCACCCCGACGATGATCATGGGGACTGATAACTCCTGCCCGGTGGTGAAGGTGCCCAGACCGCCGAACTTGAGCAGGCCCGCCTCCAGCCCGTCGTCGGGCTTGCGCACGAACTCCACCAGAAAACGAAAGATGCCGTAGCCGGCCATGAAGGCGCCGGTGACAACGCCGGCGCGCGCGCGGATGCCGGGGTTTCGCCAGAGCAGGTTGAGGGCGATGAACAGCACGATGCCTTCGAGCGCGGCTTCGTAGAGTTGGCTGGGGTGCCGGGGCTCGGTAAAGCCGATGATCTCGCGGTCGCGGCCATAGACCGGAAAGCGCATGGCCCAGGCGACATCGGTCGGACGGCCGTAGAGCTCGGCGTTGATGAAATTGGCGATGCGGCCAAAGAACAGGCCGATGGGCGCGGAAATGGCGAGCAGGTCGCTGATCTCCCAGTAGTTGGTCCGGGGGTTAAAGCGCGACCACAGGATCACGGCCAGCACCACACCGATGAAACCACCGTGGAAGGACATGCCGCCATCCCAGACCGAGACCCAGGCCATCGGGTCGCTCAGATAGCGCTCCGGCTCCCGCTGCAGACCGTAGAACAGCACCGATCCCAGCCGCCCCCCGGCGACCACCCCGACGATGATCCAGAGGAACAGGTCGTCGACCGCACGCGCGGTGATGGTTTTGGTGCGCGGCAGGCTCGACCGGACCCACAGATAGCCCAGCACCAACCCGGCGATGTAAGCGAGCGAATACCAGCGGATTGGGATCGGGCCGATGCTGACCAGAACCGGGTCGATCTGCGGGTAGGTGATTTCGGCCAGCCACGGCAGAGCGAGGCCCGCGTCGGGCGCCATGGCGGCGAGGAAAGCAGGGAGCATCAGGCTTTGCCCTTTAACTATTGGCAGCGTTGCCCTCTGTTCTATGTCGATGCTGTGGCGAGCGGAAGGCATCGTCGCTATATGACGGGGCAGGACTGGCGCGCGAGCAGGGCCGCCGGACCGCAGCACTGACGCAACGCCGCAGCTAACGGGGACCGACGACATGCAGAACCAATACCGCTTCTTCGACGACCTGGCGCGTCTTGCCAACGGCGCTGTCGGCACGCTCGCCGGCGCCCGCAATGAGGTCGAAGTGCTGTTCCGCCAGCGGCTTGAAGCCGCGATAGCAGAGATGGACGTGGTCCCGCGCGAGGAGTTCGAGGTGGTGCGGGAGATGGCCCGCAAGGCCCGCGAAGAGAACGAACAGCTGCTGCAGCGGCTGGAGGAACTGGAGCAGAAGCTGGCCAAAACCTGAGGCCGCTCCACCCGCGGACACGCCTGGAGTTTTCCCGGCTTCTCCTCATTTTATCCCCATGCCTGTGATCAAAATCGGGGCTCTCAGGCCATCGCTCCACAGAGCCTGTGCGCAAATTATTATGCGACCGGTATGGACTTCGACTCGGCGATTTGAGATACAGAGTCCGTCAGTTGCAGCAAACCAGCCTATTGGGAAACGCGGGTTTGGGCGGGCAGCGGATAGAGCGAAAAAATTCGCCACCGCTTTCCACAGCTGTTGATAACTGTTCGGGTCGGTTTGATCAGAAGGCTGTTGGGGAGCTTATTCGATGGCGTTTTCACGCTTGGACTTCGCGCGCGAAGACATTCTGAATCCGATAGACGCGCTGGAAGACATGCTCTCCGGAGAAAGCGACTGGACCATCGCCCGTCCCAGCGAAGCCGAACTCGTCATCGCCTGTCCTGGCCAGTGGGCCACCTACCAACTGCATTGTTTCTGGCAGGAAGACGTCCAGGCCCTGCACACGACCTGCATGCTGGAAATGCGGGCACCGGCTCGACTGAATGCCGAGATCAACACCCTGCTCGCCGAAGTCAACGCCAAGCTCTGGGTCGGTCACTTCGAGCTGTCCAAGGAAGAGACATCGCTGATGTTCCGCCACACGCTGCTTCTGCGCGGGATCGGCGGGGTGAGCCACGAGCAGATTGAAGATCTGGTCGACGTGGCCGTTGGCGAGTGCGACCGCTTCTATCCAGCCTTTCAGTTCGTGATCTGGGGTGGCCGCGACCCGCAGGATGCGCTGGCATCTTCGCTGCTGGAGACCCAGGGCGAGGCCTGACCACCGGTGTCGACATTTCCATTGCCGGATTTGTGTCTTTGATGCCCGACTATGACCGGGCACCGGATGGATTTGGGCGCGAATTTATGGCTCGCTCGATTTGACGCCGCTTCGCGGCTTACAAAGCTCCCACGCGCCACTTCTTTGCTTTGCACTCAAAACGCGGAGTTTATCCTGAGCCTGTCGAAGGCCTGTGAGCGC
>Ga0163109_10002553_pt1 | contig 14179 bp, 6 predicted proteins | sample CRUFie1St13metaG_FD_108704 | JGI IMG/M metagenome (GOLD analysis project Ga0163109, IMG submission 108704) | Marine microbial communities from the Costa Rica Dome - CRUD Field 142mm St13 metaG | ecosystem: Environmental > Aquatic > Marine > Oceanic > Photic zone | place: Costa Rica: the Eastern... | reverse complement strand
CTGGCTGGACGCATCGGGTATATGAGCAACGGGCTGGTTTCCTACAATCCAGGGCAAGGGCGGGTAGTTTCTTTTGGGGTTACCCGGAACCCACATGTCATTGGAATAGGGAATGCCCTGATACTCATGGAAGCCCTGTGCCAGAGGCATAAATGGAAGCTGGTCACCAAGATGCCATTTACCGAAGCAGCCAGTCTTGTACCCTCCTTGTTTGAGGATTTCGGCAATGGTGATTTCGGTTGGGTTTAAGCCCCGCTCATCTGCGGGGAAAACCACACTTCTACCCATCTCAATACGGTCGGCGTAGCACCCGGTCAGAAGAGCGGATCGGGAGGGGGTGCAGGCGGTGGAACTGACATAAAAGTCGGTGAGTTTCATTCCTTCCTCCGCCATCCGGTTCAAATGAGGGGTGGGGTGATCCGATCCGAAAGGCCCGATGTCTCCGTAGCCCATGTCGTCGATAAAGATGATCACGACGTTGGGTTTCTCCCCCTGACTTGCGGGTTCACTCGGTTGTTTGGCAGGCATCAAAGAAGCTCCCTTGGAGCGCTTTTTGCTCTTTGATTTGTCGTGCGATTTGATTTTGGACTCGTCCCAGCCGAACCGGGCGAAGTACTCCGTCATCTTTTGGTTCAGCTGACGGGCAAGCTCCGGTTGTTCACCGGAGAGGTCTTTGCTTTCCCCGATATCGGTCTTGAGGTTGAAAAGAAAGTATTCCCCGGTGTCGAGATCCTTGATTAGTTTGTATTCCTGTTGAACGATTGCGATGTCGTGAGGCGGTCGGGGTTTGGAATACTTGAAGACTAAAAAAGGATCTTTTCTCTCGATTGCTTTCTTGCCTCCGCTTTTCAAGTGCCCGGACAGATCGGCCCCCTCGACCCTAGCCGGGATTTTCTCCGCTGCTCCGATCAGGCTTAAGACGGTAGGAAGAAGGTCCGTGCCCACGACGGGGTATGAGGAATGAGAACCGGCTTGGATGCCCGGACCTCGAACGATGAAGGGTACGCGGATTCCGCCCTCGCTTACGTGATACTTGTGGCTACGCTGCGGGAATGCTTTGTAAAACCCTCTTTGGGCAACCGTGTTCTTGAAGTCTCTCTTCGATTCGTAACCATTATCCGCGGTGTAAAAAACGAAGGTTTTGTCCGCGATGTTCAGTTCCTCGAGCTTGTCCAGAATCATGCCGATCCCGCTATCCAGATTCTCGTTCATAGCAGCCCAGAGCGGATCCTTGTGATACTCCGTTGCCTCGGTTGCGAGTTCGGTCTTATATTTCCCGATCGTTTCCCGGAGCCCTTGGTATTTCAAGTGGTTGGCGTAATGGGATACCTGAAGAAAGAAAGGCTTGCCCGCCTGAGTTTGTGTTTCCATGAACTCCATGCTTTTGCGGCTCAAGCTGAAAATGAGCTTCGGGTCCTTCGGTTTTTTTGAATTCCCCACTCCGTTTCCGTTTCCCCCATCGTTGATCCTATACCCCAGAGCTTCGGGTGATTGTTCTATGTGCCATTTTCCGAAATGGGCGCAGACGTATTCTGGTCGGGCCTTTCCAAGTACGTTAGCGAGTGATTCACCCGCTAGAGCATCCCAGTCTTTTATGCCGTCGGTTCCCCAGATCTTAAGGCTTGCCGGGCTACGGCCGAACTGAATGGAGTGTCGGGTGGGCGAACAGGTGGGGGCAGGGGAATAGGCTTGGGAAAACCGCATGCCCTCGTTGGCCAAGTTGGCCAGGTTGGGAGTCTTGAAGTATGGGCTGCCTGATGCCGGGTTGTCGGGATCAGCCCGAACGGAAAGAGCGTTCCATCCCTGGTCGTCGGCTAGAATAAGAATGAAGTTTGGGAGATTGTTGCCCAAGACTGGCATTAATAGAATCGACAAGTGTAGCAAGGCTATCAGGGCAATTATTTTTCCAGATCTCATAATCAAGGTGTTACCAAACGGTTCATTACTCCTTTAAATATTTACAAGAGACGAGTGGGGGGATGTGATTCTATTCAGAAACTCTAGACTTAAAAGCCTACAAGCAACCTAGTCGGAAAGTTCGAGTGGCAATGTATTGAAGCCATATTTAATGATAGAAGTAATTCTGGCTCTTCTTTTAATTACCACGGGACTAGGCAAATGTTTTAGATGCAGGAGCAAGCTTCCTTCTTAATCAATTATCCTCAGTTGCAGATCCTTGAACTCGGCAAGCATCTTGGGGTTGTGCAACTGGAGCTGGATCATTCCTTCGTGAAGACGTTTCTCTTTGGGCAGGTCTTCCTTAAACTCGGCTGAGGTCTTTCCGTTAATGACAAATTTGAAGTAATTCTCCTTGGCGAGCAGATAAACGGCGTTCCAGTCCTCCTTTCGAATATCCTCTTCCTTCAATCCATTATCGATTGGCGTAATGGTAGGCTTGTCATTCTTGTCTATGATCAAGCTATCTCCGCGAAAGCAACGATGCTCTTTGCGACCCGGGGTATGGAAATCCCAAGCCCCCATGACTTGCTTACCCAGACCAATTGCACCTAAATCCGCATGGTAGCACTGGAAGTCTCTTTTCCCGGTCGGGTCTTTGATGGACCGTATGCTTACACCACTGTTCGCTTTGGATCCAGTCAGCCGGTAGCTGAACATCAGCTCGAAGTTTCCAATTTTCTTGTTCTCCACATAAGCTAGGTAACAACGCCCTCCCTTATCTCCATCTCCACGGATTACGCCATCACTGACAACCCATGCATCTTTAGCTTGAGTGGAAACTGGCATCCACCCTTTCAGGGTTTTGCCGTCGAAAATAGGGGAGAAGCCCTCTTCGGCGCCACATGCGTTTCCAAAGGTAAGTGACAGGAAAAGAATGGCCGGGCATAGAGTATTGAGGCTCGATTTCATTTTATGGATTTTGGGTTTCGTCCACCTTCCCCAGCAGGGTAAGGTAGCGGATCAAGTCGAGAAGTTGCTGGCGGGACATACCCGCCGTCAAGCTGGATGGCATGGCGCTGCCCAATTTCCTGATCGAGGTCACCTGATCCTTCTGAAGGGTAATGAGGGTTTCCTCGGCAAGCTGGCGAAAGACGATCTGCTCCTGCCCGCCATTTCGTTCGTAACCCTGCATGACTTTCCCCGACTTGGTGGTGATCTCGAGAAGGGTATAGCCTTCTTTTATCTGCCGAGCAGGCCAGAGCAGTTCCTCCACAATACGATCGGCGTTGAGGGTGGTACCGATGAAACTAAGGTCTGGCCCAACCACGCCCCCTGCGGTCCCGATGCGGTGACAGCCCATGCAGGAGTTGGCCAGCATTTTGCCACGGTTGGGATCCCCTTTCTCCCGCGCCATGCTGACCAGTTCATGGAGATTCCCATGATCTGGGGAAAGAGTTTCACCACCTTCGTCGGCAAGGTGGGAAAGAAGCTCGTCCAGATCATTGCTGAGGCGACCCGATGAGTAGAGGGCCTGCAGAAGTCCTCGGGCTGATGTACGATCTGGTCTGGAAGCACGGAGAGCCTCGACGAGGCTGCGCTCTCCCAAAGGCATAGAGAGAAAGGCCCGCAAAAGAGTATGGGCATTGCCTTGGTTGAGCACTCCCTCCTCGATTAGGGAAGCGGCCCGCTCGGCCGCTCCGTGAATGTCGGTCAGGCACATCGCCCGAATAGCCGAGACCCGGACATCGGGAGGGTTTCCCCTTTCGGAGAAACGGGCTAGGATTTCGGGAGCCTCGGAAGACTTCATTTGGGCTAGGGAAAGGAAGGAGGCAGACCGCAAGGCGAGAGAAAGACTCTTGTTCCTGGCCTTCCTTGCAATATGCGGACCAAGCTCTCCGATCGACCACAACCCAGTCAGAATCAGAGCTTGCCTAGTTAATTCCTCATGCTCGGAATCAATCAAAGGAAGAAGAAGACGGCGAAGTTCTCCCTCCGGCTTGACGGTTCTTTGCCCTGCTTCTTCTACAAGGCGGGAAAGCAGGATGGCATGGGTCTCGGCATCATATTGACCGCTTGCAGTGAAGGCTGTCTGGTCAAGGCCATAGTCCCGGAATTCTCTAGGCCCGCCCAGGGCGAGCAGGGAAATCATGGCTCCTCGGCGCTCCTTGAGGGAAAGATCCCCCGAGTCGGCGACCTTACGCAACCGGTTGAGGGTGTTCCTACTGCCCGCCCGGCTTAGAATCGCTGCGAGCTGGGACGACTTGCGGAATACCAAACGGCCTTCGGCGAAAGCCTCTTCCCAATAGGGCTTTAAGTGATGAATGGCTTGGGTAAAGGCATACTCAATGGAGCGGTCCATTTCCTGCTCACTTGCTAGGGCCACAACCTTGATGGAATCCATTTGCGGGATTTGTCCCGCGGCCAGCACCGCCTCCATACGCACGCGCGGATTCTTATCGCGAGCAAGGAGTGCCAGCAAGTCGAGGGGTTTCGTTATGCGGTTGGACCATCTACCTGCAATCCTTGCCGCGAGAGCCCGAGCACCGGCAAGGTCGGATCGGGCTACTCTACGAAGTAGATCATCGCTCACCATCTCGATGGTGGAAAAGGCGAGGAGGGCCTCCAGAAGATGGCGCTCGCGTCCCTCCTGGGCTGGGTCATCCAAGCCCAAAGCCCATTTTTCCATGCTGGGCAATTCACTTTCGAGGAGTGCGGGGTCGAATCGGTTGGAGAGCTCTCTCTTGGCCTGTCCGCGGGTCCACGATTCGGGAGCCTTTAGACTGTCCAAAACTTCATGCAGTGGGGCATCCGCAAGTTTGGGAGGGCGAAGCAGGGGACGCTGAGAACTGATTCGCCAAATCCGGCCATGAGCCTTGTCCCGGCGAGGGTCGCGGTAGGCGTCGTCCTGATGACAAATGATGGAATTATACCAGTCCACGACGTAAATGGCTCCGTCAGGCCCGCGGTTAACGTCGACTGGGCGGAAGTTGCGATGGGATGAACGGATCAGGGGTTCCTCCCACTTCAACCTGAACCCAGCCCCGTCATCGGACAGGGAAAAGATCTTTACCCGGTTGGCCTTGAAGTCTCCGGTTGCGAACCTTCCCTGCAAATCTTCGGGCAAATGTCCACCATCCAGGTAGCCTATTCCACAATACCCTCCCGGGTTGCCGATCCTCGGGAGCTTCAGGCGGTTCTGGGCGGGAATCTGGCCAGGAGAAATACAGGAAACCCCTCCCGCCCCGTCGACTACGAACATTTGTCCCCACTCGTCGAAGGCCATTCCCCAGGGGTTGGCTGGGCCCATCCAGTTGTCGAGGAGCGGGTCCAAACCCAGAGTTCTGGGCCGGAACCTGTAGATGCCCGCCAGATAAAGATCGCTCGAGCCCAGTGGGGTCTCCACCCGGGACTCGATCCCATCACCCTGCCCCATGAAGATGTCTCCCTCCGGGCTCCATACAAAGGAATTGATGGTCTGGTGGGAATCGCCACTGCCGAATCCGCTTAGTAGGATCTTTTTACGGTCGGCGCGGTCATCCCCATTGGTGTCCTCTAGAAAACTGATTTTCGTACTTTCAGCTATGTAAACGCCTCCGTCTCCCAGTTCGAAACCACTGGGGATGTTAAGCCCCTCCGCGAAAACAATCGATTTGTCGGCCCGACCGTCTCCATCGGTATCCTCAAGGATGAGGATCTTGTCGTTGAAGACGTCCCCCGGGAAAACGTGTGGGTAGGCAGTGGTTACCGAGACGTAAGCCCGTCCATTCGGGTCCCAGCGCACGGCTAGGGGATTGGTCAACCCCAGCTTCTCGTCCGCAAAGAGGTTGACCTGCATGCCATAGCCCACCTCAAAGGCCTTGGTTTCCTTCTCCACATCTGCCTCGGGTGCCCCATGAAGGATCTCCGGGGGGGGGCGGTTGTGACCGGGGTCGGGCCCGCCGGAGCCCACCCTGAGGATTCGTTGATCGGCCCTCTCGATCAATGGAAGCAAACGTTTCCATTCCTCCCTGAAAGGAATCTTTCCCCTGGTGAACTGACGGCGGGAATCGTCCCCATAGAGGAGCTTCCAGTTGGCGGGTCTCCAGTAATCGAACCAGAGTCGATTCTTCTCGCGAATCGCCACGCGCAAAGCCTCGATTTCGTCCGGTAAAGGAACCTTCAGTCCTGCCCTCTGCATCCAGAGGGCGGCTGCCTTCTCATGTGTATCCGCCCTTAGGTGCATCCCGTTCTCGGTCCATCCCCTATGCCCACCCGTGAACAAGTCGATGAAGGCAAGGTTTCGCTTCTGTGATATCTCACGCATCTTGGCTACATATAGAGAAAGGTCCCGATTATGAACCGTCGGGTCGGGGAGAAGGTGGTTAGAAGGCTTCTCGAACGCCAAAGGTGCGACCACCACAACCTGACAGGCCTGTTTGAGGTAGTCGTCGATCAACCGATCGTAAGCCTGGGCAAAATCATCCAGCCTTTCCTCCCCGTCCATGGATTCGAGCCGACCGAAGCAGGCAATGACCATACTAACCTTTTCCCGCTTGAGTTGCTCGACACGATCACCAAAACCATTTTTGCGCCATCGCTCAATCACCGAGCCTTGACGGTAGACGGTATCGGCATCCCAGGACATGTCTCGGAAAATGGGCTCTTTTCGGACGAAGGCATGAGTCAGCATGGCCTCGAGCGATCCATCTTCTTGAGCTCGCCCAACATCGGTCCCTCCAACGAAGGCAACGACCTCTTTCTTTCCAAGGGAAAACTTGGCCGCGGGTAGAGTTGTTCCCATGATCAGAAAAGCAAGTAGCGGTGTAAGCTTAGTCTTCATTTCCCGAGTATGAATGGCAAGTAAGCCTGACTCCCTGTTGGTTTTCAAGGGCCTTGGCGATCTCGGGTTCTTCATTTTCAAAGCGCTGGTCGACAAAGTTCCCCATTGACATAATCAATACAGTTCATGGGCAATTACCCTGATAAAGAAGTTTTGAACAAACGATCGTTATCCAGCGAAACACTGGATTGAACCGCTTCGCACAAGGATTGAAGGTAGACCATCTCAGTAGAACGGACAATTAACCTTTGAAGAACGCGCAAGCTAGGAGTTTCTAGCAGTTTCATGCGAGAATTTCGTTAATGATTCCCGTGCTGTCGGAAAAGCTCTTAGCGGGCACGTCGAGCGATTGAAGAAAGGTCATGTAAAGGTTGCAGAGGGGTTGTTTGCCTGTGGTCAGGAAGTTGTGATAACCGCAATGTTTTATGCCGAGATTTTTTCCTCCTGCCACTAGTAGAGGGTAGTTTCTGTTTACGTGTGTCTTGCTGTTGCTGGTACCGTAATAGACGATGGTATTGTCAAGCATGGTGCCATCGCCTTCCTGTGTGTCCGCCATTTTGCCCAAGAAGCGTCCCAATCGGTCTCCTTGGAATTTATCATAGGCTCCAAGGTGTTCCATAGACTTTCGTCCTGAACCTGCTGCGCCGTGAGCCAAGCGGTGATGACCCGCGGGTAAGCCGAGGGCGTTTTTTGGCATGTCGTTCCAAGGTCCGTCGATCATGCTCTGAAGCATATAGGTGGCGTATCGAGTCGAGTCTGTTTTGAATGCCAGATAGATCAGGTCATACATCGTGTCGATGAAGAGTTCTGGTTCATTAACGGTGGCTTTCAGGGACAGGTTGCTTGGGTCAATCTCCGGCTTGGGCGTATCGGACCAAGCCTCCATTCGTTCGATGTTCTTTTCGACCGCTCGGATGCTTTCAAGGTAGGAACCGATCTTTTGGTTGTCATCGGAGCTCACTCTGCGCTGTAGGCTCTTGGCTGACTCCAGTACGCGGTCGACTAAAGCCCCGTTGCGGGCATAAAGCGCTTTCTCTTGATTAATGATGTCGGGGTCAGAATTGAATAGCCGGTTGTAGAGTGCGAGCAAGTCGTTGTTCGACGGGATGGCTCGTCCTGAGCGGTTGTAGGAAAGTGTGAGTGAACTACCGGATGCTCCAAGTCCTCCCTCATTTCCGAGTACAAGACAGGGAAAGCGGGTCGTCTTGCCATGTGCCCTGGCCGCCACTTGATCAATGGATGGGCTACCGCTGGTTCCCTCCGGGCTACTACCAGTGAGAAAGGAGTCGGCTGAGGAGTGTCCGTTGATACTCGCGACCTGCGGATGTTCCAGTCCCCTTAGAACGGATATGTTTCCCTTGTCTGCAAAGGGTTGCATTGAAGTCATCGATGGACCGAACTTCAGCTTGTCCTCGATTAGCTTTGGATACCAACTCAAGTCACTATTGGGATGTTCATCATGGGGTGTGACTGCAAACCCGTGCCCAACGTAGAGGCCAAGGAAACGTTTCGGAGTTGAGGACGCCTTCGCGATAGATGCAGCCGCAAATGACTCGAGCCTAGGCAAAACCATAGACACTCCAGCCCCATGTAAAAATTGTCTTCGGCTTATTTCGTTCATGGCTTTTGCTTGTTTGGATGACGGAAGGTCGGAAGGCGAACGATTTCATCAATCAAGCTCGCCATCCGGTAATCGCTCTTTTCAAATTCATTAGTCAAGTGGGCCATTGTCTTGTCTTCTTGGTAGGAAAGGGGGCGGCCCAAGGCAAAGGACAGCATCGATGCGCTGAATCCGTGGGCAAAGTCCTTGGCATATTTATCTCGAAGATGTTTCTGTAGTTCTTTCATGCCATGTACTGGTGACCCCCGAACTTCGGACTCGTCAAAGACCCTTAAAATGCGGCGCTTTATCTTGTGGTCGGGGGTGAGGCGTAACACTTTGTCCCTGAGTTTTCCGGTAGCGTCATAGGACTCCATCGGGATGCCCCACGCGTCAATGTCGACATGGCAGTCGAGGCAAATGCCCTCACGGTGTATAGCTAGCCTTTCCTTGGTCGAGAGTCCGGCTGCGTCTGGATTTTCTTCATCAAGTTCAGTCAATGCGGGTACTTCCGGTGGTGGGTCTCGTGGAGGATCTCCGAGAAGGCGGCCACGGAGCCATACACCTCGGTTTACGGCGTGGGCATCTTCACCATCACTGTGGGCGAGCAGGAAGGCCGCCTGAGTTAGGATGCCACCTCGTCCCTCAATGGCAGGTACCTTGGAAAATCTGTGTCCGCTTGCGGGGAGAGGTGCTCCGTAGTATTTCGCCATTACATCGTTGATCACCATGAAGTCGGATGACAGGCAGTTCAGGCAACTAAGGTCCTCATGCAGCAAGGTCTTTAGGAATGCGGCTGGTTCGAGCTTCATGTAGTCCTTGTATTTGGGATTCCACCACCTGTAGTAGTTGGGGTTTATGGCGATTTGTTCGAATTTTGAAAAGCCTGCCCAACTTTTGGTAAAGTCGGTTATAAAGCGATCAGATCTCGAGTCCGCTAACATCCGCTTAACTTCGGCACTCAATTCGGAGTCTGTGATCGGGCCGTCACGCGAGGCGAGGTTTAAGAGCCTTTGGTCTGGTATGCTTCGCCAGAGGAATGCGGCTAGACGACCGACCAGTTCGAAGTTCTGCATTTTCTGTGATTGTTCGACGTCCGAGTAAAATAAGAATCGGGGATCGGCCAATACCATCATCAGCAGGTCCCGTAAGGCATCGACCTTCGATTCGGAGTTTTTCAGTGTGTCGCCGATCAATGCATCCAATTCATTTCCTTCGGTTTGCGTCAGGGGTCGTCGCCAAGCCTTCTTCGCAATTGATTTCACTCCTTCGGTGATAGTGTCGTCATCCAGTTTGCCGTTTTTCAGGAATGGTTGGACGCCAGCCGGTGGCCATTGCCAAGGCAGGTCGAATTCGATACGCTCAATCACCGCGTAACTGGTGTCCTTCATGACTTCCTTGTAGACGGCTGGCTTGCCTCGGGTGAAGTGGTCGCTGCCTCCATGAGAGGGCTTCAACCAGTTCTTTGTGGCAAACTCTTGACCCCATGCATCAGTCCAGCGGTCGTCGGCCCGGATGAAATGGGCGTCACCAAAGGTCACCCAATTCTTGTTGGTTACGGGTTTGTCCGCGGGCGAGGTGAGTGGAGAGGAATTCTGGACTGTTAGGAAGCGGTAATGGAAATGGGCCATGATGCCATAGGGGTCTTCCTCGGAAACGGGGGCCGGATCCACCCCGGGGAAATCGAAGACGTTGCCGAAGATTTCAAAATCTTGGGAACCTGACTTCGCCTCCACAGTGAAATTGTTGATTGTATGCTGGGGCGACTTAAATCCCCTGTCGAAGAAAACAGAGAATTCATGTTTAGCGAGTTCTCCTCCCTTTTGAGGAGGTTCATTCCTCATTCTCACTCGTACGCGAAACTGGCCTTCTGGTCTGTTGTCGTCGATGTAGATGCGAAAGAAATGATTGGGAGGCACGGGGATCTCGAAGTCGTCGCCGAGCCATTTGGGCCCCAGGTATCGGCGATGTTTGCGTCGATTCCCATGAGCAAGGTCGTTGCGGTTCAGATAGTGCTGCTTTTCCCAGTCGTTCCCTCGTAGGACATAACGCTTCGGAGGTTTGTTCAGGTCAGGTACGGCTAGCTCGATGGCTTTCTGGAGGACATTTAAATATACCTCCATGTGACCAGCAGTCAGTTCGAGTTCGGATTGAAGGGATTCGCCGTGCTTACCCGCGGGGTCTTCTATGAGGTCTCCGCTGAAGTCCCGGTCAATATGCAGCAGGTCGCGCAGACTCCACGCGATTTGACTGTTGGTAAGACGGTTAAAACGAAAGTCCCGTTTGTCGCTGTCGTCATAGGTGCGGTCCAGTTGCTTAACCACCTCAGAAACAAAGCCTTTGCGTTTAGCGATACTAGGCTGAATCGAGTCTTCTGGAGGCATATCGCCTCGCTGTAGGTTGTCTAGTATCTCTTGCCAATGTTTGGCGTTCTCAAGACGGAAGTCTTCCAGTTCATTGAAGTTAAGCCCTCCTTTTTTCTTTTCTGCATTATGACATTTGGTGCAATGCGCTTCAAGGAATGATGAGATCGTGGAAGATACTTCTAAATGAATTTCTTCGGCTTTAGCAATTGAAGCGAAGAGGATGAATCCTTTTAAAATTAAAAGCGCCAGATAGGCTGTATTGGCAAATTTCAAGTCACTGAATTAAACGTCTCGGTAGGACTTTCGGCAAGATAAAGGTTTTTGGTATATTCCTTTCAATAAGGGTTGAGAACCTCGCCTCACCAACTTTGGTGTGCAAATGATTTGCTCCATCGATCCATATCGATAAAACCAAAACCCATTGAACGCTTTTTGATGTTGGCTAATTTACGTCACCGGTTCTGGTCTATGAAACACTTTCAGTTTTTATATATTATCTTTCTTTGCAGTTCCTGCCTAACAGCTTCATCAACAGCTTCTAGTTTTAAAGCATTACTGGAAAGGCATTGTCTCGATTGCCATGATGCAGATACGCAAAAGGGCGAGGTTAGATTGGATAACCTTACGGACTTGGGCATTAAAAAACAGTTGGATTTACTCAACCGAGTTCACGAACAGTTGTTCCTGAACGAGATGCCACCACCCAAACGAAAGATTCAACCCACGCATGAAGAGCGTGCAGAACTCATTAATTGGGTCAGTAGTGTTTTGGGTAAGCATGGAGGTTCAAAACTTGAAGAGAAATTACGGTACCCGAGCTATGGCAACTATGTTGATCACGATAAGCTTTTCAGTGGTGAAGTGAAAGAGAAACCTTACTCGCCAGATCGTCGGTGGTTGGTGAGTCCACAAATTTTCGATGAGAGAGTAAAAGATGTTTTTCAACTTCAGGGCCGCGACCGAAATCGAAATTTGTATGGAGTTAAGAACCCCTTTCTTCTTCCTGACCATTCCGGCGTAAGGGACTATGATAATGTAAGCTTGGATGGTGGACACCTTTTGGTGATGTTGCCAAACGCCGAATGGATTTCCTACAAGCAACTACGCGCGGCTCGTGTTAAAAATGGGGAGCTTCGTCCAGACGAGTTTCCAAACGCTAGTGATCGTTGGGCGCCAAGGGAAACTCCGGCTGAATTCGAGAGTATCATCTTAAAAGGGGAGCCTCCAACTGTTGGAGAGTTGTCCGCAGCAGTCCAAAAGCAATTTGCTTTGGTTCTAGGACGTGTTGCACGAAATGATGAGCTTGAACGCTATATCAACCATACTCTGGAATCCATTAAAGCAGCTGGCAACACGGAGGGTTTGAGACAGATGCTGGTTTCCGTTCTCCTAGAGTCTGAGTTTCTTTATCGAATGGAATTCGGGGTGGGGGAGCCGGATACGCATGGACGCAGGAAACTCCAATCTCATGCTGCTGCCCAGACGATTGCCTACGCGCTCGGAGATCGTGGTCCTGATGATGTCCTCCGCAAAGCCGCCGAGGAGGGAAGGCTTTCCTCACAAGAGGACTACCGTAAAGAAGTTACTCGTTTACTGGCGGATGACTCTATCCTCGCTGGACCGGTAGATCCAGGCTTGAGTGGAAAGAACATGCGCACCCACGAGAGCACGCATCCCAAGCTCGTCAGGTTTTTTCGCGAGTTTTTTGGCTATCCCAACGCTCTCAAGATCTTTAAGGATATTCCTAGAAGTGATGGTTTCTGGCAGAATCCATCTAGAGGGACTGCGGGTTCGCCCGGCTTCTTGGTCAAAGAAGCTGATCGTGTCGTAGACTGGTTTCTTACCAAAGATAAACATGTCTTTGAGAACCTTCTCACTACAGAAGACTTCTTTGTTTATCACGACAAAGATAATGACACTGGTACTAGGATTATCCAAGAGTGGACCGAGGTCTATGAGTATTTTAAGGACAAAGATTGGAAGAGTAATCCAGAGCAGGTCATTGAAGATAATTTAGACTTCTTGAAGTCCAAGAAGTACGTTCGTGTGTCGGGCTCTAAGTCGAAACGCGAATTCATGCGGTATATGTATTTTTGGGGCGAGACTTTAGGAAAAGGCCGGACTCCATTTACCACTCCCTCCTTTGCTCACGGTTATTATTACAACCACTCAGTCTTCTACAGCCTGCCTCCTACCCCCCATCCCTTTCGATATGGCGGTGTGGAGAATAAAAACTACAAGGGTCTGGATGACGTAGAGTTCTGGAATTATCCAGTAGAGCAACCTTTCAGAATGCAAAACCGTAAAGGTCTTCTTACACACCCTGCTTGGCTCATTGCTCATTCTTCTAATTTTCACACGGATCCGATCAAACGAGGACGATGGATCCGTGAAAAGTTGCTTGCTGGAAGGGTTCCCGATGTGCCGATCACAGTAGACGCTCAAGTTCCTGATGATCCTCACAAGACTTTCCGCGAACGAGTCGAGACCGTGACTCAAAAATCTGAGTGTTTTAAGTGCCACCGCCACATGAATCCTCTTGGTTTACCTTTTGAGGTCTTTGATGATTTTGGGCGATATCGTCTCGACGAACCACTTGAATACGAGGAGCATATCCTTGCGAAGCCATCTAAGAAGAATGGTGCTACGACTTTCAAGACAAAGCCCGTCACAACTACCGGAGAGCTAGTCGGGACAGGAGATTCCAAGCTCGACGGCAAGGTTGCCGATCCTTTTCAATTAATCGAACGCCTCGCTCAATCCAGTCGGGTACGTCAAAGCATTATACGTCATGCATTTCGCTTTTTTATGGGGCGTAATGAGATGCTCTCGGATTCTCAAACACTCATAGATGCCGATAATGCTTATTTGCAAAACGAAGGCAGTTTTCAGGCAGTTATCATTTCTCTTTTGTCATCCGACTCCTTTCGATATAGAAAATAATCATAAATCTACAACGCGGAACCCAATACATGTGCCATGCTTATTAACTCTCGCCGTGATTTTCTAAAATCTACACTACTCACTGCTGGTGGGCTATCCTCAACAGGAACGATTCCAAATCTTTTTGGCAACTCTTCCAATGGGAATCCAAGGCGCTTTATCTTTCTGCACCGTGGGAATGGTCTTTTCCCATCAGTTATGCCACCTCCGTCTCTCGGCGAGCAGGATAAGGCGCGTGAGCAAAAGAAAGAACCTTTCGAAGTGTCTCTTGATCAGCATGACCTTCCAGATTGGATGGAACCGCTTCAAGGGCACAAGGATAACCTAACTATTCTTCAAGGCCTTTCCGGTAAGATGTGCACCACGGGACACCATTCGTGGTGCTCATCATTAGGCGTCTTCAAGGCCAATGAGCGTCCGAGTTCGATCAAGTGGGCCACAGTTGATTTTGAGCTAGCTAATCTTTTCCCTTCACCCATGGAGCATATTGAGTTGGCTTGCTTTCCAACAGGAGGAGGGAATGCCCGAGGGAGCCTAGATGGGATCGCAATG
>Ga0163109_10002551_pt1 | contig 14181 bp, 9 predicted proteins | sample CRUFie1St13metaG_FD_108704 | JGI IMG/M metagenome (GOLD analysis project Ga0163109, IMG submission 108704) | Marine microbial communities from the Costa Rica Dome - CRUD Field 142mm St13 metaG | ecosystem: Environmental > Aquatic > Marine > Oceanic > Photic zone | place: Costa Rica: the Eastern... | reverse complement strand
CTTTATATTTTTGCATAAAAGATGAAAAAATATATGGTTCCTCTGAATTAATTTCATTATTAAAAATTAGTAAATTTAAAGAAATAAACACAAAAGCATTATCATCAATTTTTCTTTTTGATAACAATTGTTTTGACGAATCTTTGATATGTAATATTTATAAACTTCCCCCTGGTATGCAAATTATATATTCAAATTTTTCTTTCAAAAAGCTTAAATGGTTTAATTTACATACATTGGATTTAAATAATAATTACGATAATGAGCATAGGCTTGAATCAATCTTAGGTAACTCTATCTTGAAACAAGCAGAAGCAGATGTTAAAACATGCGTTTTTTACAGTGGGGGGATAGATTCTTCAATAATAAGTTACTATGCCCTTAAGAAAAATAGAGATATTAAATTATTTACTTTTATTCCAAAAACGATTTCAAATTCTAATAATGATGTTTTGAACGCAGAGCAGCGGGCTTTAATGATTGGGGCGAATAATTTCGAGAATTTATTTTTTGACGATAAAAATCTTTTTAAATATCTTGAAATATATTCAAATAATATGTATGAACCCACTTCAGATGCTGCAATTATTCCTACATTATTTTTAAGTGATATTGCTAAAAAACAAGGCTATAAGGTTGCATTGACCGGGGATGGTTCAGATGAATTATTTGGTGGATACTCAAGATATAGGTTTTTATCAAATTATTCAAGAATCTTCTTGTTTGCAAAAATATTTAAGTTATTTAATATTCAATTCAGTAAATACTTTAAATTTAATTCTAAAATAATAAGATTACTTAACTCACTTGAATTTCTAGATAAACCAGAATTACTTTATAGTCAGCTTCTTTCTGTTGAGGATATTAAGGGGAATGTGAATAATGATTTTTTGAATATTGAAAAAAAGATAAAGGCAGATGTACTTTTAAAGCATTCTTCTTATCTTCAAAAACCAAAAAATATAAATAACTATACTCTTTATGATTCAATAAGTAGAGCAGATTTTACAAACTTACTTACTAATCAATATTTGCCAAAGGTTGATAGTTCAACTATGTGCTTTGGAATAGAAGCAAGAGTACCTTTTTTAGATGATGAAATAGTTAAATATGTTTTTGAAAATAGATATCTTTTACCATTACCTCAAATTACAACTAAACCATATATTAATGAAATTGCAAAGAAAATTCTTCCAAGTTCATTTTCTAATATTCCAAAGCAAGGTTATGGGATTCCAATAAGATCTTGGTTGTCAGGACCATTAATCGAATATTTAAACTCTATCGATATTAAAGTTTATGAGAATTATGGAATAAAGATTAATTCTAATGATTATAGAAAAGTATTAATTAAATTAAAAGATACTAAACAACCGATTGATTACAAGACCTTAAATAATTTATGGAAGATAGTATCAATATCAATGTGGAAAGATAACTTGATGAAGTTATAGTTATATTTAATAGTGCATAAAATTTAATTATGTTTGATATATTTATTTTATAAATTATCACTTCATAAATTGACAGTTAATAACAAAAACATATTATTGCTAATTTATGAAGATAAATCAGATATTAATTTGTCAGAAAATGTTGGAGGAGTAATAACTGCTTGTAGAAGAATCTTAAAAGCTCATAAAAAGATAGAGTGTTCGCTTTTTACTTATAGATACACGGATATAGGAAAAAAAAATAAGCATTTACTCCCTATAAGATTGTTTTTTGATTTGTTTCTAATGTTGAAAAAAACAAAAAGTAAAGACTTTTCTTATTGTGTTACAGATCCTAGTTCTTATATAAGAACAATTATTTATATTTTAATCGCAAGAATCTTGTTTAAGAAATGTTATTTTTTTGTTGATATTAGGGGAGGCGGTCCTTCAGTTAGATTGGAAAATGATACTTTTAATTTCAAGCAAATTGGATTAAAACTAATATATAAAATTTCAGATAAAGTAATTTTGCAAACTCCCAATTTTACTAAAATACCAAATCAATTAAGATCAAAGGCATTTTTCTTGCCAAATACTCTTCCCAATAATAAATTTAATTTGCTTAATGATTCGAATAATAAATTTTCTTTAAATTCTAATCGTCTTACTAAATCAAAATTAAAGATTGTATATTCCGGAAGAATTCATGAATCTAAAGGAATATTGTTAATCCTTAAACTTTTAGATGCTGAAATATCAGAATCTTTAGAAATTGGTTTTGTTGGACCTATAGAATTAAAAAGTAAATCAAAGAAATTATTCTTAAAATCAATCAACAAAAAATTAATTAATTATCATGGCGTAATTAAAGATAAATCAAAGCTATTAAATATTTTACTAAATTATAATTTGTTTATTTTTCCTAGCCATCATAAAACTGAAGGTATGCCAAATGCAATACTTGATGCCATCTCAGTTAGAATGCCTGTCTTAACAAGTAAATGTGGTTTTATTTATGATCTATTTTCAGAAAAGCACCTAACTTTTATTGATGATTTAAATATAAGCGATTTAGTATGCTCTATTGAAAATGTTATTCATAATTATGGTGAATATACTAATAAAGCAAATGATGCATATGCATTTACAAATAATAATTATTCATTTTCAAACTATACAGCAAAATTAAAGTCACTATATTTATCTTCTCCTAATTGACATATGTGTGGTTTAGGCTTGGCAATTACTATTGATTCTAAAGAGCATATTAATATTGCTAATAAAATTAATAATGATCAATCTTATAGAGGACCTGATTTTAGCAAAGTTAAGAACTTTTCTGATTTTAGTATTTGTCATCAAAGATTATCAATTCTCGATTTAAACAGAAGATCAAATCAGCCATTTCAATATAAGCATATTGAGATTATCTTCAATGGTGAAATCTATAATTTTAAGAGTTTAAAAAAAAAGTTAATAAAGTTAGGATATTTTTTTTCAACAACATCTGACACAGAGGTTATTGCTTTAGGTATTCATCATTTTGGTGAATCATTTTTGAAAAAGTTAGATGGAATGTTCACTATTTGTTGGGTAGATCATATTAAAAATAAGATTTATCTAACAGCTGATCCTTTTGGCATAAAGCAAATTTATTATTATCAAGATAAAAAGAGATTTATTGCAGCCAGTGAATTATTTGTTCTTAGAGATAATTTGATTGACCTTGGCTATGAGTTGAACGTGGATAATAGTAAATTAGATTATTTTCAAAGATATTTATCGCTACCATTATATACAACTCCATATGAAGAAATTAAAAGTTTGAGTAATGGTTCTTTGCTCACAATAACTATTAATTCAGATACAAATATTTTAAAAACAAATCTTTTTAAATCTTTTATTTTAAAAAATTTTTGTGATAATATCAATCCCAATGAATTGTCTCTAGATTCTGTTTTAGATGATTCTTTTCAGTCTGATGTAAAGCAGGCCATATTATTATCTGGCGGAATTGACTCTACAAACTTAGCTATTAATAGAGGTTTTAGCACTAATGATATTAAAGGTTATTGTATTAATACAAATTTAGCTTCTGATGGATTTAGTAATGATACTGAATATGCCAAAATAGTATCTAAAAAAGAAAATATTCCTCTTAAGGTTATTAATTATGATACGTCTATTACTTTAGAAAAAGTTGAGGATACTTTAAGAAGAATAAAAAATGTAGGAGAGTTTTCTTCTGCTTTATCTTTAAATTGTCTTCTTAATTCAATTTCAAATGATTCAATAAAAGTTGTTCATTCAGGATTGGGTGCAGATGAAATGTATGGGGGATATACATTAATGAAAAATTTTAATTTGCTTCAAAAAATTTCCTCTTTATCAAATTTTTTTCAAAATAAAACCTTTTTTATTGGTAAGTATCTAGCAAAACGAACACATCTTTTAAATCCATTACTTACAAAAAATAGATTTAAAATAATAAATCACTTAATTAAAAACAATTCATACAATTTTATTTCTGATTTAATTACTTGGGATTTAGAAGTTAGGCGAGACTTTTCTTGTAACCCTATTAAAATTAGTAAATATTGCGATCTTGTAGATTTTTACTTTAATTACTTTTTATCTTCATCTCATTTACCAATATCTGATTCGATTTCAATGTCATATTCCATTGAGTTAAGAGTACCTTTTTTGTCTAGGAGAGTTTTTAGTAGCGTTTATCCAAAAATATACAAGAAAAGTTATTCAAAAAGAATTCTTATAAATAGATTACAAAATAATTACAGTAAGGAATTTTTGTATAGAAGAAAATCTGGTTTAGGAATATCAACACTAACTTTAAATAATGATTTAATTGAATTATTAATAGATACACTTTTTGATAAATATATAAAGAATAGATATAAAATTACAAAAGATTCTTTGGTTTTAAAATTAAAAAATAAAGAATTAGTAAGATTTCCTTATATGCTTTTTTCTTTATTAACTTTTGAAAAAGCATGTAGTTTTAAATGATTATATTTTTCCCAATAATTCTTTTATTTTGGCCAATGGCTTATAATTATATAGGATCTCTAGGACTCGTTTTTTATACAACTATAAACTTATTACCATTAGGATTTAAGATTTTTATAAATGAATTTAGAATTTATAATAATGCCACTATATTAATAATAATATATACCTTATTTTTACTTACAGAATATTTAATTGGGGGTATTATTTTTGGTCAATTTTCTCCAGAAAGTTTTAGAGTTATTTTATTACCTTTGGCTTTCTTGTCAGGTAATGTTTTTTGGAAACAAATTAAAAACAATAATTTTTATATTTTTGGTTTAATAAATTCTATCAAGATATTTATTATTTTTTCAGTATTTTCTTGGCTTTTGATTGTTATCGGAGTACCCTTCATTTCAAAATTATATACATATTATGCCGCTGGAGCTTCTTTTACTGAATCTTATATCAATAGAGTAAGGTACTTTGGATTGGCTGGTCAGCCGGCAATTTCATCTTATTTAATTAGTTATTCTTGGTTCGTTTTAGTTATATCATCTATTTATAAAGACTTTATCGAGGGTAAAAGAAAGATAAGTTTATCAGGATTCTATTTTGTAATGATATTAATATCAATGTTAAGTACTTTTTCTAGATCAGCAGTACTATCTTTTTTGGCTGCAGGTATAATTTCATATTGCTCATCTTTAATATTGAATATCTTTAAAAAATTTAGTTTAAATTTTAAAATTTCAATTGGTAAAGTAATATTTGCAAATTTTTTAGTAATATCATTTATATATGTACTAAACGCACTTTCAACTTTTGGAAGAGTTACAAGTTTGTCCAATTTTAAAAACGCTTTTATAAGAATAGATAAGTACATAATTGTTTTTGATTTGATATCTAATAATATTATTTATTTTCTTTTTGGCTACTTTATAAATTCAATAGCGATGATTGAAGAGAATATTCTTCTTTATGTTACGGATTCAAATTTTGCTTTTATCTTATCTAATACTGGAGTAATAGGATTAATTTTATTTTTAATAATATATTTTTATTTATCATGTAAATTAATAAAATTTCCAATAAAAAATAACTATGCCGATCAAAGGGTTTATAAGGTAAATAAGATTGTTTCATTAACTTCTAAATGGCTTATTTTGTATGTATTTGTAACCTGTATTTTTGATCCTCCTCTACTTGACGCAAAATGCTTATTTTTTCTTGGAATTTTTTTTGAAAGTATAAACGATTTGAAAGAACTTTCTATTTCTGATAATAAATACCATTCAAAAATTTATTAAATATAATCTTTTATTATTAAAAATTTAAATTATTTTCATAAATAAATAAATTTCTATTAATAATTAATTAAGGTGTTATTTTGCTTGCGAAAATCAAGTTAAAATTAAATAATATTCAAATATTTAAAGAACTCTGGAATATTTTTAAATGTCTTTATGTTGCGTTCTAGGTTTAGGTTACATTGGATTACCAACTAGCATTTTGCTTTCGTCAACTGGCCATAAAGTGGTTGGTGTTGACATTAATAAAAATGTTGTTGAAAAAATCAATAAAGGAATTTTACATATAAAGGAGCCTAATCTAAATAAAGATCTCATTAAGGAAATAAAGAAAGGAAATCTAACAGCTTCTGAAGTTCCAGTAAAAGCGGAAATCTATATAATTGCAGTGCCTACGCCCTTTTTTTTAAAAGAAGATTTTATTCCTCAGCCGAACATTAAGTATGTTGAAAATGCAGTTAAATCAATATTACCTTTTTTGACTAAGGGTAATTTAGTTATTTTAGAATCTACATCTCCTATAGGAACTACAAAAAAGGTTGCTAAAATGATTTATGAGAACAATCAATTTTCAGAAAAAGATATTTTCATCGCATACTGTCCTGAAAGGGTTTTGCCTGGAAATATACTTCATGAGCTTGTCCATAATGATAGGGTAATAGGAGGAATCAATGAAGAATCATCAAAGAGAGCTGCAGATTATTATCAAACATTTTGTAAGGGTAACTTAATTGAAACTAATTCTGAAACAGCTGAGTTAGTGAAATTATCTGAGAATGCTTATAGAGATGTAAATATAGCTTTTGCGAATGAATTATCCATAGTCGCAGAAAAATTTGAAATCGATATTAATGAAATGATTTCTATAGCTAATCATCATCCAAGAGTTGATATCTTGAAACCTGGCTGTGGTGTTGGAGGGCATTGCATAGCTGTCGATCCATGGTTCATAGCATCTTCAGCTCCAAAAGAAACTACATTAATACAAACTGCAAGATTAGTTAATAACAAAAAAGTAGATTGGGTAATTAATAAAATTAAAGATTTAGTATTTAAAAATAAGTTCTTGAAAGAAGAAATTACTATAGGAATTTTTGGAATTGCTTATAAACCTAATATTGATGATTTAAGAGAATCGCCAGCACTAAAAATAGCATTAGAATTAAAAAATCAAGGTTATAATGTAATCGTTTGTGAGCCCAATATTCAAACTCATGAATCCCTTGAAATAAAGGATTTGGATGAAGTTTTAGAAAAGTCTTTTCTGTCTGTATTTTTGGTATTGCATGATGAATTTAAAAATCTTGATCTGAAAGATAAAAATATTCTTGATCTATGCGGAGTTAAATCTTAGTAGTGTATTTATTATTTAAGACTGTATTCGATATTGGACTAAAAAGAATTCTGCTTAGATTAAGATATGAATTCCGAAAAATAATTGATAAATTGATTGGTCATAAAATCTCCATTTTTATTTGCAAAATTGGGAAGTGCAAACCAAAATGGAAACGATTTATAAATACTTCAAAAAAATCACTTAATAAAGACTTTTTACAAGGAAACTCTCAAAATTATGTTGATTTTAATTTTTTAAATGATAAGAAAAGAATTTATTTCCCTTTAACCTGGAATAATAAAGATTGGCCAAGATTATGGCAATTTCATTTACACTATTTTAATTTTGTAAAATATGAATTAGACCTATATTTAGATAAAGGAAAATTTAAAGATCAAAACATACTAAAAGTAATAGATGATTGGATAAGGAATAACCCTCCTAGTCTTGGCGATGGCTGGCATAGTTATACAACTTCATTAAGAATAAGAAACTGGACTTGGTTTTTTATTTTTTTTCCTGAATTTCTAAATAAAAAAAGAATAAACTCTTTATGGGATCAAATATTATGGCTTGACTCTCACCCTGAAGAATGTCATGGAGGTAATCATTGGATTGAGAACCTTTCTTCACTAATTTTTGGAGCCTTGCAATTTGAGAGTAAAACTTCAGATAAATTATTTTTAAAAAGTTTAAGAAAACTTAAAGATGAATTAGATAAACAAATACTTCAAGATGGAGGACACGAGGAAAGGAGTGCTTCCTATCATATCTTGATATTAGAGAGGCTTGTAGAATTGGGATTTTTTATACAAATTCATAAGTATTCAAGACCAGTTTGGTTGGCTAGCGCTATAAGTAAAATGTCAACATGGCTAGAAAAAGTTCTTTTAGAAAATGGCAGTGTCCCAAGATTTAACGATAGCTCAATTGACTTTTGTGAATTACCTGAAGATATATTATTATTTGCTAAATCTTATCTGAATCAAAAAAATTTTGGTTTGACGGGAAGAAAAAAATTCTTAATTAGCCTTATTAATAAAGATAAAAATAAAGCTAATATTGAATTTGTTAGGAAAAAGTCAGAAGACTTGCCTAATACAGGATGGACCATTCTAAGACCTGGGGATGGCTGGGAACTTGTTTTTAAAAATGGTGTGCCATGTCCAAATCATTTGCCTGCGCATGTTCATTCCGATTTATTAAGTTTTGATCTTTTTCGCAATGGTATTCCTATTATTGCTGAGACTGGAACAAGCACTTATGAAAATAATAGATTTAGAAAATATGAAAGATCAGGCATGGCTCATAATTTAGTTCAGTTAGCTTCATCAAAAGAAAGAAGTAAATTGAATAATAAAGGATGGATAGAGCCTATTGAAGTATGGGGGAATTTTAGGGCGGCTAGAAAGGCAAAACCAGTATCTAGAGAATTAAAAATATTGCCCAATGATATTCTTCTTGTATCAGGCTCTCATGATGGCTTTTCCAAAAGTAATATAAACCATAAAAGAACTATTAAGGTTAAAGTTGATAATGAAAAATGTTTGAATATGGAATTTGTTGAAAATATTTATTGTGCTAATTATTTAAAAATACGTATTTGGTTTCATCTCGGTCCCGATATTAACTATTTATTTCTCAACAATGCATTTATCAAATTAGTTAAAGAATTTGGATTCGTTAGAAATGATCATGAAACCTATTATGCTGAAGGTTTTGGAAAGACAATACCCAGAAAAAGTATTTCACTAGAAGGTATATTAAATCCTGGAAACCATGAAATAAGGTATGATTTTAATATCTCATAGTACTAATTTTCACAGTTTAGATGCCAAAAGTTTGGCTTATTAATCAATTTGCAAATACTCCTGACTTACCAGGACATACAAGACAATATGAAATTGCAAAATATTTAGTTCAAAGGGGTTGGGATATAGAGGTTTTTACTTCAGATTTTAATCTTTCTGAGAGATGTTATACAAAATTAAAAAAATTTCAATTTAAAAAAACCCAAATCCTAAATGGAATTAAATGGAATTGGCTATGGGTTACGCCTTATAAGAGAAATAATTGGAAAAGATACCTCAATTTATTGAGTTTTTGTTTACATCTGATGTTTATATTTTTTAGTAAAAGAATATTTTTGAAGATGTTTAAAAAAAATATTTCCAACCCAGATATCATTTTAGCCAGTTCTCCTCAATTACCGGCAGCCTTCATATGTATGCTTTTTTCAAAGATTTTTAAAAAACCTTTCTTACTAGAAGTGAGAGATTTATGGCCTCAAGTTTTAATAGATCAATCTAATTCAAAAGAAAGTAGTTTTTTAATAAAGCTATTAACCAAAATGGAAAAAATACTTTATAAAGAGGCTGATCATGTAATAGTTTTATCTTATGGATGTATTAATTATGTAAAAAAAAGAGGTGCAAGAAAGGTAACTTTTTTACCTAATGGTCCTGATATTAATGTTTTTAAAAAGGCAGATTTGCCAAATCATATTGGATCATTTGATGAACAAAACCCTTTTAAAATTTTATATTCAGGCGCTCATGGTGAATCAAATAATCTTTCAAATGTTTTAGAAGCTGCAAAATTAATAAAAAATAAGCCAGTTACTATTACTTTTATTGGAAATGGCCCAGAGAAAGAAAATCTAATTAATCAATCAAAATCTTTGAAAAATGTTTTTTTTAAAGACCCTGTTTCAAAATCTAAAATGCCAATTATTATTTCAGAATTTGATGCAATACTTGTATCTTTGAAGGATATTCCACTTTTTAAGTATGGAGTTTCACCTAATAAATTGTATGATGCATATGCAATTGGAAGGCCAGTGATTTCTACTATATCTGGTGATATAAATAATGAAATAGAGAAATTTAATTTAGGATTTACAGCACCTCCTAATGATCCAAAGGCACTTGCTAATGCAATTATAAAATTATTAAATACTTCTATTAAAGATAGAATATGCATGGGAAATAGAGCAAGATTGCTTGCTGAAAATAAATATTCAAGACAAATTGTTAATAAGGGCTTTAACAATTTATTGAGAGGATATTTGTAGATTAATAATGAAAAAGCCTATTTTACTAACTGGAGCAAATGGTTTTACGGGGAAATTTGTTTGTCTTGAATTAATAAAAAGAAAAATTCCATTCATAGCAGTTTTGAGTCCTAATGGTGATCCATTTTGGATGCAAAGTAACTCTATTGACTATGAAAAAATTGATATAAATGATGCAGATCAAATGCAAAAAGTTTTAATGAAATGTTCTACTTTACTAAATGTTGCATCAATAGGTTTTGGAGCAGCACCTGCACTAATTGAAGCTTGTGAAAAATCTGGAATAAAGAGAGCGATATTTGTAAGTACAACCTCAATATATACGAAACTTAATGCTCCTTCTAAATCAATAAGATTATTTGCTGAAAGATCTATTATGAAGAGTAAACTAAACTGGACAATAATAAGGCCAACTATGATTTATGGAACTGAAAATGATAGAAATATGATAAGACTAATTAAATGGATAAAAAATAACAAATTTATACCAATTTTTGGAAATGGTAAATCTTTACAACAACCAATTTATGTTAAAGATTTATCATGGAGCTTAGTTGAAATTTTAGATAATAAATCTACATATTTTAAATCTCTCAATCTATCAGGGAAAGAAGCACTTACATTTTTAGATATTATTAATATTGTTGAAAAATATTTAAATAAAAAAATTTTTAAAATATTTTTTCCAGCTAAATTTATAGTTTTTATATTGCTAATTTTAGAAAAAATGGGATTTAATTTTCCAATAAAGTCTGAACAAGTTAAGAGATTAAATGAGGACAAAAATTTTAGTTATAATGAAGCAAAAATTATTTTTAAATTTTCCCCAACCTCTTTCAAAAAAGGTATTGCAAAAGAAATAAAAAATTACTTAGAAATTTAAATTGAATTTATTTATTATCTATTAAATCAGTAATTTATTGTGCAGAATACAGAGTTTTTAATAATAATTATTTTAATTTTATTAACAGTTACAACATTAAACTTTTTAATTCCCTATTTAAATAAATTCTTCATTGACAAGCCAAACTCAAGAAGTTCTCATAAAAAACCAATACCAAGAGCAGGAGGGATCGTCTTTGTAATTTATGGAAGTCTTTTTTGCTTTTTCCAAAATCTTTACATTCCATTAATTTGTATCCCTCTAGCATTAGTTGGTTTAATAGATGATAAGTTAAACCTATCTTCAAAAAAAAGATTTTTTTCTCAAATTTTAACAGTTTTGTTTTTGTTAAGATTTTCAAATTTAAATTTTGATTTTAATAATCAATTATTTTTAATTTCTATATTTTTTACTTTATTTCTCTGTGGACTTGCAATTATAAATTTCACTAACTTTATGGATGGAATAGATGGTATCGTAACTGCATGCATGATTATTATATTATCTGTCTCCACTATTGAAATAACATCAAGTTTATATCCAATAATTGCAGTTTTAATTGGGTTTTTGATCCTAAACTGGTCTCCTGCAAAAGTGTTTATGGGAGATGTGGGCAGTACTTTCCTTGGGGCTTTGTTTTTTGGTATTTTATTGCAAGCAAATTCTTGGAATCAGTTCTTTGGGTGTCTTTTAGTATCAACCCCCTTATTTGGTGATGCCTTGATTTGTGTTTTAAGAAGATTTTTGAATAAAGAAAACATATTCACTCCACATTCATCACATTTATATCAAAGATTGTGTAAAGCAGGATTAAAACATGATCAAGTGACGTTAATGTATAGCTCAGCGATCTTTTTGATTTCAACTGGTTGGTTGATTGGAGGTTTAAGGTATGTGTTAGTATTATCAACATTAATTATATTTGTTGGAATTTGGTTAGATCTTAAAATTGCCATTCCTTTTAAGCAAAAATAATTTTTATTTTTAATGAGAGTTAAAATTTTTATTTATAATTATGGTAAATAGATATTTAATATATTTAAATTCTTTTTTAGATTCTATTCAACCAACAACTAGAAAATTTATTTTTCTTTTGGTAGATTGTTGCTGCCTTTTTTTTACATTTTTCATAATAACTTTCTTTAAAAATAGTTATAAAATTAATTTGGCCGATAAGTATTTATTATCAATATCAATTTTTTTAACTTTAATCGGCATTGGAATTTATTTACTCAGTGGACAGTATAAAAGTTTGACTAGATATATTAGTAGCAAACTGATATATATAAATTTTCTAAGAAATATATTAATAATCTTTATTTTGTCTTTTTCTAGTAATTTTTTTCCTTTTAAAATATTAACTTTTTCCGAAATTATTTATGCTCTATTCACTCTAAGTTTTTTAACGATTTCATGGCGTTTAATCATAAGAGATATACTAAATTATTTAAAAAAAATTAAAATCAAGAAGATTCCTAAAGTAGTTATTTATGGTGCTGGTGAAGCTGGGGCAAGATTACAAGCATCATTAAGAATCTCAGGAAAATACCAAATTGTTGCTTTTATAGACGACTCAAAAATACTTACTAATAGAAACCTTAATGGAATTCAGATAAGGTTTCCTTCATATTTAAATAGAATAAAAAATGATATTGATTTGGTACTACTTGCAATACCTTCACTTGAAAATTTTGAGTTAAAAAAAATCATTGAAAATATTAAAAAGTTAAATATTCCAATATTACAAGTACCGTCTATTGATGACCTTGTTTCAGGACAAGCAAAAATTGATACACTTAAACCAATAAAAATTGAAAAACTCTTAGGAAGAGAATGTATTGAGGAAGACTTGCAAAATCTAAAAAAATATTATGAAGGAAAAAATATTTGTGTTACTGGTGCAGGAGGATCTATTGGTAGTCAATTAAGTAGAGAAATAAGTAACCTCAGTCCAAAAAAACTTATTCTTATTGATATGAGTGAGCCAAATCTTTATGCAATAAATAAAGAATTAATGCAAAAAAATAAGAGAGTGGAGGTAATTCCAATTCTTTGTAACTGTAATAATTATGATTTAATTAAAAAATTATTTTTAAAAAATTCCGTAGATATAGTTCTTCATGCGGCAGCTTATAAACATGTATCTTTGGTTGAGGAAAATCCAATTTCAGGTTTATCAAATAATATTTTAACGACCAGAATATTATGTAAAATTTGCTTAGAGTTAAATATTGATAAGTTTTTGTTGGTCTCAACGGATAAAGCTGTTAGACCTGCAAATGTCATGGGCGCATCCAAAAGACTAGCAGAATTAATTGTGCAAGATTACTCTAATAGGACATTTGGAGAAGATAATAAAAAAAATAAAGTCCATTCAAAATTTTCTGTCGTTCGTTTTGGAAATGTTCTTGGTTCTTCAGGATCTGTGATTCCACTTTTTAAAGAACAAATATCTAAAGGTGGGCCAATAACTGTCACCCATCCTGAAGTTATTCGTTACTTTATGACCATAAAAGAGGCCTCTCAACTAGTTTTACATGCTTCATTATTAACAAATGGAGGTGATGTATTTTTGCTAGATATGGGTGATCCTGTGAAAATAAAAGATCTTGCTGAACAAATGATTCAATTAAGTGGTCTTAAATTATTAAATGATTCCAATCCAAATGGAGATATCGAGATAGTTTATACAGGATTAAGACCTGGAGAAAAATTATATGAGGAACTATTAATAGACGGAAATGCTCTTAATACCTCAAATAAATTTATTTTTAGAGTAAATGAAAAATCATTATCAAGCATTTTTTTAGAAGAAAAATTAAACTTACTAGAAAAATATTTCCAAGAAAATGATACTAAAAATTCATTAGCTGTTTTATCAGAGTTAATCCCAGAGTGGTCAATAAGTAAATTATCTTTAAAAAAACTTCAATAAAAAAATTATTCTGAAATGTTAAAAGAAGTATCACCATTAGTCCTTTTTATTTTAGGTACAAGACCAGAAGCAATAAAAATGGCTCCAGTTATAAAGAAATTTAAGGAGTGTAAATTATTAAGAACAAAAATTTTAATCACTGGACAACATAAAGAAATGGTTAAGCAAGTCATGGATTTATTTGATTTGAAGGAGGATT
>Ga0163109_10002550_pt1 | contig 14182 bp, 14 predicted proteins | sample CRUFie1St13metaG_FD_108704 | JGI IMG/M metagenome (GOLD analysis project Ga0163109, IMG submission 108704) | Marine microbial communities from the Costa Rica Dome - CRUD Field 142mm St13 metaG | ecosystem: Environmental > Aquatic > Marine > Oceanic > Photic zone | place: Costa Rica: the Eastern... | reverse complement strand
GTGAACCAGCGCATCACGGTGACAGATCAGGAAATTGATAACTTCCTGAACTCCGAAATGGGTCAGGAAGTCATCTCCGCCGATTATCTCATCGATCACATTCTGATTCCGGTGACCTCGGCCGACAGCCCGCAAATACGGAGCGACAAGCTGCGCTATGCCGCTGAATTGGTCGCCCAACTGGAGGAAGGCGGCTCGATCACAGAAACACGGGCTCGCGCCCTGGCCGAACGACGTTTCCCCCTTGATGGCACCAATTTTGGCTGGCGTAAGCTGGTCCAGCTCCCCTCACTGTTTGCCAATGCGGTGGAACCGATGAGTGTGGGGCAAATCGAGGGCCCCATTGAAGCCGGCAACGGATTTCACATTATTCAGCTGCGGGACAAGCGCGGCGGAACGGAACAGATCGTCAAGCAGACACACATCAGACACATCATGCTGGCGCCCAATGAAATTCGCGACGAACAGCAGACTATCGCACTGATTAATGAGCTCAGGCGGCGCATTGTCGATGATGGCGAAGAGTTCACGTCGCTGGCAAGGCAGAATTCTGACGACGCCACATCAGTAGTGGCCGGCGGGGATCTGGATTGGGTTTCTGAGGGTGGCATGCCCATTGAAATGGAATCGGTTGTCGATACGCTGGAAGTCGGCGAAATCAGCGCGCCGTTCCGCTCGCAGATGGGTTGGCACATCACAGAGGTGCTCGGGCGCAGAGAGTCTGACCTGTCCAGCGAGTATACCCGCAGCCAAGCGGCCAACATGTTGCGAAACCGCAAATTTGAACTGGAACTCCAGAACTGGTTGATCGAGATTCGTGAAGAAGCTTTCGTAGAACTGGTTGATTGATGCCGGATAAAGGCCGTGATTACTCGACTCGCACTCACCCCCGGCGAACCGGCCGGCATCGGACCCGATCTCTGCATTAAACTGGCGCAGCACCCACCGGACGCCCAGCTTGTCGTGGTAGGCGACCAACAGCTGATAGCGCAGCGCGCTGCCGCGCTGAGCCTTCCTCTTACCCTGGTGCCTTTTGACGAATTCGCTGCGCCTCGGCGTAACGAAGCGGGAGAGCTCTTTGTTTGCAACGTCGCTCTTGCTGAGCCTGCCCACCCCGGAAGACTCAATGCCGCCAACAGCCCTTATGTTCTGAACACACTCGAAGTCGCGACAAGCCTCGCGCTTCGCAAGCAGCTTCATGCGCTGGTGACGGGCCCGGTGCATAAAGGCGTCATTAACGAAGCAGGCATCCCTTTTTCCGGTCATACGGAATTTCTCGCGCAGCAGTGTGAAGTTGACCTCACGGTCATGATGCTTGCCACAGAGGGCCTGCGAGTTGCGCTGGCCACTACCCATCTGCCGCTGCATAGGGTTGCTGCCGCGATCACTGAGGACGGCCTGACTGAGGTCCTGACCATTCTGCATCGCGATCTCAAACACAACTTCGCCATTGAAGAACCACGTATTCTGGTATGCGGACTAAATCCCCACGCCGGCGAATCCGGCCACCTCGGCACTGAGGAAATCGACATCATTGAACCGGTTCTAAACAGGCTGTCGCAGCAGGGCATGGATCTGACCGGCCCTCTGCCGGCTGATACTCTGTTCACCGAAAAATATCTTGGCAAGACAGATGCCGTACTCGCCATGTATCACGATCAGGGGTTGCCGGTGCTGAAGTATAAGGGCTTTGGCAGTGCGGCCAACATCACGCTGGGCCTGCCGATCATTCGCACTTCTGTTGATCACGGCACCGCGCTTGAGCTTGCTGGCAGCGGTGAGGCAGATATTGGCAGCCTGCAGACCGCCATCGCCACCGCAGTGGAGATGATTGGGGCACAATCGAAACCATGAACGCGAAAACCCGAAAGATTCGCCTGAGCAACGGGATGCCTCATCAGGCGCGTAAGCGCTTTGGTCAGAATTTTCTTCACGATGAGCAGGTCATCGCACGGATTGTTGACGCGATTGACCCTCAGCCTGACCAGCACCTACTTGAGATTGGACCCGGTCAGGGCGCCATTACCGATTTACTGGCTCAGGCGGGCGGGCCGCTGGACTGCGTGGAGCTGGACCGGGACCTGGCTAACTTCCTCGAAAAAAGGTTTGCCCAGCATAGCAGCGTCGCCATCCATCAGCAGGACATTCTCAAGTTTGACCTGGCTGCCCTGATCAATCGCAACAGCAAGCTTCGCATCATTGGCAACCTGCCCTACAACATTTCAACACCGGTGATGTTTCATTTGCTGAAGAACGCCGAACTGATTGAGGACATGACCTTCATGCTGCAGCTCGAAGTGGTTCAGCGACTCGGCGCGAAACCCGGGAACAAGAACTACGGCCGCCTCGGCATCATGGTCCAGTATTTTTGTGAAGTTAAGCATCTGTTTAATGTTCCCTCGGCGGCTTTTACGCCAAAACCCAAGGTCAGTTCGGCAATTGTGCGTCTGACGCCCCACGCCACGCGTGAAGTTGAAGCGCGCAGTGTCGAAGCCCTGCAAACGGTGGTGCGAACTGCCTTTAACCTGCGGCGCAAAACCTTGAAAAACAGCCTCAAAGCCATCATATCAGCAGAGACCTTGGCGCAGATTCCGGTCAGCCTTTCTGAGCGGCCGGAAAATCTAAGCCTGTCTGACTACGTCGCGATAAGCGACCTCTTCGCACAGGAGCTGAATCAGAGCCATCATGACTGACGCAGATCACAACATCGAAATTGAGGTGAACACCCGATACCTGCAGGAGCATTCCGATCCGACATCGGGCCGCTACGCCTTCGCCTATACCATCGATATCACCAACCGGGGTGAAGCAAAAGTGAAATTGCTCAACCGGCACTGGCGCATTACTGACGACAACAATTGCGTTGAGGAAGTCAAAGGGCACGGAGTGGTCGGACAGCAACCTGAGATCGGACCGGGACAATCCTTCCAGTACACCAGTGGTGCAATCATTGGCACTCAGACTGGCACCATGCAGGGAAGCTACGAGCTGGTCACCGACAGCGGCGACCGCTTCACGACGCCGATTCCGGCCTTTCTGTTAGCACCCCCTCATACGGTGCACTAGCGCAGCCGGGCACAAAGGGTCTGCAGCGTGGGCTGTCCGCCCGGCAGGCCAGCAGATGCTATACTGCCGTCAGAGACTTCCACCGGAACACCATGAGCAACTTTGTAGTCGGCGACATCCAGGGCTGCTACAAGCCCCTGAAAAAGCTTCTGAAAAAGGCGGATTTTACTCCCGGAGCCGACATCCTCTGGTGCGTCGGTGACCTCGTCAACCGTGGCCCGAAATCACTCGACACCCTGCGCCTGCTTCAAGATATGGATGATTCTATCCGCATCGTACTGGGCAATCACGATCTGCATTTCATCGCCATTCACGAAGGGGTCGCGCCGCCACGCGGCAAGGACACCCTAGAGCAACTGCTCGCTGCGCCGGATTGTTCAGCACTGAGCGATTGGTTGAGAAGGAAACCACTAGCCTACCATGAAGCTCTGGTGACGGAAGAGGGTCCGGAAAATTTTCTGATGGTTCACGCCGGCGTGGCGCCGACCTGGTCTCTCCAGACGACACTCAATCTCTCAGCAGAGGTCGAACATGCCCTTCAGGGCAGCGGGCGGAAAGCCTATCTGAAAAACATGTATGGCAATGAACCCATCCGCTGGAGCAAATCTCTGCGGGGCCAAGAAAGACTGCGGACAATCACCAACTACCTCACCCGGATTCGGTTCTGCGACGACATCGGCAGCCTGCGTCTGGACATCAAGGAAGGCCTCTGCGCGGCGCCCAGTGGATTCAAGCCCTGGTTTGAATATGAGAAGATAACGCGGGAGGCAACGATACTTTTTGGTCACTGGGCAGCACTGGACGGGATTACCAAACGGCCGCGGGTTTTCGCGCTTGATACCGGCTACGTCTGGGGCAGATCCCTGACCATAATGCGTCTGGAAGACAAAAAACGCTTCACCATTTCACACTGATTAAGCATCGGCAAAATTCACCATGCAGACTTACCTGGTTGGCGGCGCAGTTCGCGATAAGCTCCTCGGTCTTGAAACCAAAGACCAGGACTGGGTGGTCGTGGGCGCAACACCCCAGGAGATGCTGGATCTGGGCTATCAGCAGGTGGGGCAGGACTTCCCGGTGTTTCTTGATCCTGAGTCTCATGATGAGTACGCGCTAGCTCGCACAGAACGTAAAACAGGCCCCGGTTATAAGGGTTTCGCCATAAACAGTTCACCGGAGGTCACCCTCGAAGAAGATTTGCTGCGCCGGGATCTCACCATCAATGCCATCGCCATGGATGAAACCGGCTCACTCATCGACCCGTTCGGCGGTCTGTTCGATATTGAAGACAGGGTACTACGTCATGTCTCAGGATCATTTGTTGAGGATCCTTTGAGGGTACTGCGCGTCGCGCGCTTTGCGGCTCGGTTTGCCCACATGGGATTCCGGGTCGCCAACGAAACCCGCGACCTCATGCGCAGTATCTGTCACAGTGGCGAACTCGATCATCTGATTCCAGAACGCATCTGGAAAGAGCTGGAGCTGGCACTGACCAGCCGGACACCGTCAGTATTCATTGAGGTATTACGGGAGTGCGACGCGCTGTTGGCGATACTGCCCGAGGTCAACAATTTGTTCGGCGTGCCGCAACCGGAGAAATATCATCCCGAGATCGATACCGGCCTGCACATTTTGCTGTGTCTTGAGCAGGCCCGGAAACTGAGCAACGACAGTGTCGTGCTGTACGCTACCCTTGTCCACGATGTAGGCAAGGGCCTGACGGATCCCGATCATTGGCCGAGTCATGTCGGCCATGAAGCAGCCGGCCTGGGCCTGCTCAATCAGATTGAATCACGACTGCGTGTGCCCAAGGAGCATGCCCAGCTGTCTCGTCTGGTCTGCGAGCACCACATCAAGCTGCATCGCGTGAAAGAACTGAAGCCAGCAACGGTGCTGAAACTGCTGGAATCTCTCGACGCGTTCCGCCGCCCGGAGCGTCTGGACAAATTTCTGCTGGCCTGTGAGGCCGTTGCACGGGGTCGCACAGGCCTCGAGACGCGCGACTATCCACAAAATGCCTATCTGAAAACCTTACTGCTGTCAGCCAGCGCCATCGACAACCGCGCGGTCCTGGCCGCCAGTCGCGCCGAGCCGAAGGCGGCCATATACGAAGCCCGCCTGTCCAGCATCACCAAGACAATAGAGGCCTTGAAACATGACCGATGAACAACCCGTCGCACTGATAACCGGAAGCGCAAGGCGAATCGGCGCCGCCCTCGTGCGGCGCTTTCATGACGCCGGCTATCGTCTCATTATCCACTTCAACGGTTCGGAAGAAGAAGCGCTGAGCCTGCAGGCGGAACGCCATGCCGTGCGTGCCGATTCAGTCAGCTGCCTGCAGGCGGCACTGACTGAAAGATCAGAAGTCGCTCAACTGGCACAGAACGCGCTCGATTGTTTCGGGCGCATCGACGTGCTGATCAACAACGCCTCGTCTTTCTATGCGACGCCACTGGAAGACTCCACCCAGGAACAGTGGGACGACCTCATAGACAGCAATCTGCGTGGAGCCTATTTTCTGAGTGTGGCCCTGAGCCCAGAACTCACTCGTCGTCAGGGCAGCATCATCAATATTCTCGATGCCATGGTGGATGGGGCCATTCAGGATTTTCCCATCTACAACATTGCCAAGGCCGGGCTGAAAAGCATGACACTCTCACTGGCCAGAGAACTGGCGCCTGCGGTGCGGGTCAATGGTGTGGCCCCCGGCGCTATCCTCTGGCCGAGCCATCTTGAGAATCCTCAGGACGAAGCAGCAGAGGCTGCTCGGGGAAAAGCGCTTGCCGGCATTCCACTCGGCCGGACCGGCACTGTCGAAGATATCGCCAATACCGCCTTTTTTCTCGTCGATAAGGCAAGTTATATGACGGGGGCCGTCATCAAGGTGGATGGAGGGCGCGCGCTCCGCTAGTCAGTGACTGCGCTCAAGCGGCGAAAGCTGCGCAGGCGACAGTAGAACGCGCAGTGTGCGCCTACCAGTCAAAATCTCTGCGCCAAAGCTGCTGTCCGGTTTTATCGAACGCATCCCAATGTGCTGTCATCGTTTGTCCGGTCAAGGGATGTTCCATGTCCGGCAGGATTTCGGCTAGGGGTTGCAGCACAAAGGCATGTTCCAGTATTTCTCCACGAGGAAGCAAAATGCCTGCATGCTCACCGCTTAGTTCACCGTAAGTCAGAACGTCAATATCAATACAGCGACTGGAAAACTTCGGCTGGCTGCGATCCCTGCCCAGCGCATCTTCAATGGCTTTGATCTCTCTTAGCAGGTCGGGCAAAGGCTTTTCCGTTTCCGCTACTGTCACGAGATTTAGAAAATTGTCGCCTTCAAACCCGACCGATTCGCTTTCGTAAACCGTTGAGCACCGGAGGCCGGGGAACCGAGCCCGTAATTCGGCAACTGCCTTTCGAATATTGGCATCGGCGTCAATATTACTACCTAGACTAAGAGTGAGAAGTGGCATGTTTATCCAGAAGACGAGGAAATAAAAAGATTGGACAGAAATTCACGCACAATCAGCGACGCGATCCTCTTTCTATAATAACACCCACATCCTTTGAGCCAGTGACAGCGCCGGGCTTACCTAGCCTGAGCTTGACCCAGGGGACATCGAACTCGTTCACCACAATATCGGCGACCCGCTCGGCAAGCGTCTCGACCAGAAAAAACTCTGACTTTTCAATAAAATCAATAAGCCGCTTGGCGACTGCCTTGTAGTCCAGCGCATTTTTGATGGTATCGGTGGCGGCAGCCGCAGCGATGTCCGACCCCATCTCCAGATCGAGGCTCACTACCTGACGCTGCTCACGCTCCCAATCAAAGATGCCAATGATGGTGCGAACCTCCAGCTCACGAATGTAGACAATATCCATGAAAATTCCTCAATCGGTTATGGGTTAATGGCAGGCAAAGTCTCCAGATTCCAACGCGGTCGTGCCTGAATACTCAGACCTTCCGACTGGCCGGCCAGCAAACGCTGCGCGCCAGCATAGGCGATCATCGCTCCATTGTCAGTGCATAATTCCGGTCTCGCGTAAAACAGCTCGCCGCCGCTTTTTGCGACGGTAGCGCCAAGTACTTCACGCAGCCTTCGATTGGCACTCACGCCGCCGGCGATCACTAGGCGGCGTAGGCCGGTCTGTTCCAGAGCGCGGCGGCATTTGATCGCCAGCGTGTTCACCACGGCATCCTCAAAAGCGCAGGCGATATCTGCTCGAGCAGCGTCATTCAGCTCACTTTTAGCCTCGACCTCTTCGACAATGGTATTGCGCACAAAAGTCTTCAGGCCACTGAAGCTGAAATCAAGCCCGGGGCGATTGGTCATGGGGCGTGGAAATTTGTAGGCACCGGCCTTGCCGGACTGAGCAAGTCTGGCGACTTCCGGACCGCCAGGATATGGCAGACCAAGCATTTTGCCGACCTTATCGAAAGCCTCACCGGCTGCATCGTCCAGTGATTCGCCAAGCAACTTATAACGCCCGATGCCTTCAACACAGACCAGCTGCGTGTGTCCGCCTGAAACCAGCAGCGCGATAAAAGGAAATGCGGGCGCATCCGACTCCAGCATGGGAGCGAGCAGATGCCCTTCCATGTGGTGCACACCAATTGCCGGCACATTCCAGCCCATCGCCAAGCTCCGCCCGATGGCAGCGCCAACGAGCAGCGCGCCGATTAGGCCCGGCCCGGCAGTGTAGGCGACACCGCCAATTTGCGCATCTCGAATAACCGCCTTCTCAATGGCCTCACGTACCAGCGGCAGTGTTTTCCGAATGTGGTCGCGCGACGCCAGCTCCGGGATCACACCGCCATATTCCGCATGGATGTGAATCTGACTGTAGAGCGCGTCCGCCAGCACTCCCCGGTCAGTGTCGTAGAGCGCCACGCCGGTCTCATCACAGGAAGTTTCGATGCCAAGAACTATCATAGCTGGCGGGTTAAGGGTCGCTTCATGAGGCCCGCAATCATGCCAAAAAAACCACGCAAGCCCAACTCTTAATGAGGCCAGCAACGGGGCTGCCTGCCAACGACTGGCCGACAAAGCACAGACTTTACCCGAGGCCCTGGCCCCTCGAGCCCGATATACGGGCGATGGCACACCCAACCCCCTGAAAAAAATGCCCCGGACAGGGCCAATTCCTTTGCATTTCAACCCCTGAATCTATAAGATACCGCACCTCAGAAATCGGGCGAGCGCGGCAACGCGCATCTGCGCAGTATTCGGTAAAACATTAGGTAAATCGCTCTAGGGCACAGCCTATGGGCCCTCTAGACAAACGGAGTTCAAATGCCCCAGGTACGACTTAAAGAAAATGAGCCGTTTGATGTGGCGCTGCGTCGCTTCAAGCGCTCCTGCGAAAAAGCAGGAATTCTTGCGGAAGTGCGCCGTCGCGAGTTCTACGAAAAGCCCACTTCCGTGCGCAAGCGTAAGGCGGCGGCTGCGGTAAAGCGTCACCTTAAGAAGGTTCAGCGCGAAAGCCGCAGAACTCAGCGCCTCTACTGATCATCAAGCTGGTCACCAAAAAGATCACGAGGACGCCTGCCCTCTGCAGACGTCCCACCCGTACTCGCACTCTCTCGGTTCAGGTGTTACATGCCCGACTGTTCTCTTAAAACGCAGATCAACGAAGCCATGAAGGCCGCCATGCGCGCCAAGGAAAAAGATCGCCTGGGAACGATCCGCCTGGTTCTGGCCGAAATCAAGAAAGTCGAAGTCGACGAGCGCATTGATCCCAATAATGTCCGCGTCACCTCGATTCTGGACAAAATGGTGAAGCAGCGCAGAGACTCGATCAAGCAGTTTACCGACGCCGGTCGCGACGAACTGGCCGCGAGGGAGCAGAGCGAGATTGAGGTGATTCAGGAGTTCCTACCGCAGCCTCTGAGTGGGGAAGAAATCGCCTCGCTGATCGACGAGGCCATCGCCAGTACCGGCGCGGCATCAATGCAGGATATGGGTAAGGTCATGGGTCTTCTCAAGCCACAGATGACCGGCAGAGCGGACATGGGCAAAGTCAGCGGGTTGATCAAGCAGCGTCTGGGCTGAGCACAGCTACTGTAAACGCCCTGGGTTTTGACCTCGCTTGAGCTGACCCTGAACATTCTCGGCTCACTCTAAGCCCGTTTAGCTCACTTTTCTCACCTATCTCTCTCCCCGCTCTTCTCGCTCTCATCTCACTTTACTCCACTCCACTCTTACCTTGTTCCGGACTCACTGTCCCGTCGTGTGCAATGAATTGCTACCGACCCGTGCACTCCTGCCGCTGACTGGCATACAATGCAGGATTGGAAACTCAACCTGACTGTCCTATCACCCATGGCCGGACTCATTCCGCAATCGTTCATTGACGATTTATTACATCGCTCTGACATCGTCGAGGTGGTGAATAAACGGGTCAGCCTGAAAAAATCCGGCAAAAATTATCAGGCCTGCTGCCCTTTCCACAGCGAGAAAACCCCCTCATTCAGCGTTCAGCCTGAACGGCAGTTCTACTATTGCTTCGGCTGTGGCGCCGGTGGCAATGCAATCGGCTTTGTCATGAATTTTGACCATGTGGATTTTCCGCAGGCCGTTGAAATCCTGGCGCGGGATGCGGGACTGGAGGTACCTCGGGAAGAGTCCAAGGCCGAGTCCCGACGTCAGTCCGAACATGCAAAACTGTTTGAAGTACTCGATCAAGCAAGCAAGTTTTACCAGCAGCAACTGCGCCAGCATCAGGGGCGACAGCGCGTTGTGGACTATCTGACCTCGCGCGGCGTGGTCGGTGAAATTGCCCGCGATTTTGCACTTGGCTATGCCCCGCCTGGATGGGAGAACCTAATCGAAGTACTTGGGGATAGCCCGGAGCGACAGCGCACACTGTTGAAAGCAGGTATGGTAATTGAGCGCAACAAGCCAGAAAACGGCGCCAAGCCAAGTAACCATAAAGCGCCTTATTATGACCGTTTTCGGGACCGCATCATGTTTCCAATTCGCGACAGCCGCGGACGGGTGATTGCTTTCGGCGGGCGAGTGCTCGGAGAGGATAAGCCCAAATATCTGAATTCACCGGAAACGCCGGTATTCCAGAAAGGCTCCGAGCTCTATGGACTGTACGAGAGCAAGAAATCAGGCGAAAAGTTCACGCGCCTGCTGCTAGTGGAAGGCTATATGGATGTCATCGCGCTGGCCCAAATGGGCATCCGCAACGCGGTGGCCACCCTGGGTACCGCAACCAGCGCCAGGCATTTGACCCGTATGTTCCGCGCCGTCTCCGAGGTGGTGTTCTGTTTCGATGGTGATGCGGCCGGACGCAACGCCGCTTGGCGCGCTCTGGAGACCAGCCTGCCGCTGATGGAAGACGGAAGACGCGTGCGCTTCCTGTTTCTGCCTGACGGAGAAGACCCTGACACCCGAGTGCGCTCGATCGGCACTGAAGGCTTTTTACAGGAGATCGAGCAGGCGACGCCGCTGGAGCAGTTCTTTTTCGATAAGCTCTCCGAAGGGCTGGAAATTCAATCCATCGAAGGTAAGGCCCGGCTGAGCAATCTGGCTAAACCACTGATCCGCCTGTTCCCTAAAGGCGTCTACGGCCAGCTAATGCTGGACAAGCTCTCTGAGACTCTAGGCATCAGCAGTGAGTCTCTGGATCAGCTGCTAGCGAGCGCACCCCCGGATAAAGGCAGCCCGTCCGAACCACCAGAGGCCATGATGGCCCAGCAACCCCCAGCCAGACCAAGGACAACTCAGCAACGGGCAGGCCTGAATACCATCCGCAAGTCCGCCAGCCTGAAAGCCATTGAGCTCTTGCTGCGCAATCCTGAGATAGCGCTGACTGTTAAGGCAGAGCTTGCGCCCTTGCGTCATGCGGAGGACGAAGCCCGCAAACTGCTGCTTACCTTGATCGAGAAAATACGCAGGGAGCCGGCAACAGAGACCTACCACTTACTCGGCTACTGCTATGGCACGCCCCTCGGTGGCCAGCTGACCCAGTTGCTGCAGGCAGAGAAAATAACCCCTCAGGAGGGTGTCGAAGCTGAATTCACGCAAATACTGGACAATATATTGTCTGATATCAGCCAGAAACTGCACCTGCGTAAATTGAAAGATGAGCTCAAATCCCACGTCTCCGAAGCGCCCCGGCCAAATCCAGATAGCGTCTGAGCTGTCCTAAATTCGCCTAAAGTCGATATACATAATCATCGCCCACCGCTATAATGCGCGGCTCGCTTTTACACACCCATTTTGCGTCCCTGTGCCTGCAGGGGAGATGAGAATTTATGGCCGAAGTTATTGCACCACAGTCCAGCCTAAAGTCACTGATCGCCAAAGGAAAGGAGCAGGGCTACCTGACCTATTCAGAGGTCAATGACCACCTGCCGGATACCATCTCTGATCCGGATCAGGTTGAAGACATCATCCAGATGATCAATGACATGGGTATCAAGGTGTTTGAGACCGCACCTGATGCCGATTCTCTGATTCTGAATGAAGACGATAGTGATAATGGCGCTGACGAAGTGGCAGCGGCTGAAGCAGCCGCCGCGCTGGCTGCGGTCGAGAACGAGGCCGGCCGCACCACAGACCCGGTGCGGATGTACATGCGAGAAATGGGCACCGTTGAACTGCTCACCCGGGAAGGCGAAATTGTCATCGCCAAGCGCATCGAAGAAGGGCTGCGCGAGCTGATGAAAGCCATGGCGCTGTTCCCCGGTACCGTAGAGCACGTACTCAATGAATATGCACTGATCAATACTGATGAGCGGCGGCTCAGCGACCTGATCACAGGCTACCTGGACAACACGGACGACATTCCTCCTCCCGCCATGAGCGGCGCTGCCGCGCAAAATTCGTCTGACGATGACAGTGGCGACACAGACATAGATGATGACAACGAAGACGAAGCGGCTACCGGTCCTGATCCGGAAGAGGCTGCGATCCGCTTTGCTGAACTGCAAAAACAATTCGTCAAAACCAGTAGGTCCGTCGCTAGAAACGGACGAGACCATGCCAGAGCCAAGGCTGAACTGGAAAAACTCGGAGAGCTGTTCAAGTCATTCAAACTGACGCCGCGTCAGTTCGATCCGCTGCTCAGCCACATACGTGCTGTACTGAGCCGCCTGCGCCGTCACGAGAAAACGGTTTTGAACCTCGCGGTTCGACACGCCAAAATGCCCCGAAAGATCTTCATCGAGACTTTCCCCGGCCACGAGGTCAACGAAAAGTGGATCAATCAGCACATTAAGGCCAAAGCCGCCTACTCAGAGTTGCTGGTTAATGTAAAAACTGAAGTGCTTCGAGCCCAGAAGAAGATTCGACTGCTCGAAGAAGAAACCGGACTCACAGTTGCGGAAATTAAGGACATCAATCGGCAGATGTCGATCGGCGAAGCGAAGTCGCGCCGTGCCAAGAAAGAAATGGTTGAGGCCAACCTGCGACTGGTGATTTCGATCGCGAAGAAATATACGAATCGAGGCCTACAGTTTCTCGACCTGATCCAGGAAGGCAATATCGGCCTCATGAAGGCCGTGGACAAATTCGAATACCGCCGTGGCTACAAGTTTTCAACCTACGCAACCTGGTGGATTCGTCAGGCGATTACCCGATCGATTGCCGATCAGGCACGCACAATCCGTATCCCTGTGCACATGATCGAAACGATCAACAAGCTCAACCGAATTTCCCGACAGATGGTGCATGAAAAAGGGCGCGAGCCTACACCGGAAGAGCTTGGCGAGCGCATGGACATGTCGGAGGACAAAGTCCGCCGCGTACTGAAAATCGCCAAAGAACCGATCTCAATGGAAACTCCGATCGGTGATGATGAAGATTCGCACCTGGGTGATTTTATTGAAGATGCCAATGTGGACTCACCGGTGGATTCCTCCATCGACGAGGGTCTCCGGGAAGCCACCAAGGACGTGCTCGGCAGCCTCACCGCCAGAGAGGCGAAGGTGCTGCGCATGCGATTTGGTATCGACATGAATACGGATCACACCCTGGAAGAAGTCGGCAAACAGTTCGACGTGACCCGTGAGCGAATTAGACAGATCGAAGCGAAGGCGCTGAGAAAACTGCGTCATCCCACGCGCTCTGATCATCTGCGTTCATTCCTAGATGAATAAAGACAATAAACAGAAATCTGTAGAGCACGCTTCGGTGGTGCGAGCTGAACCTGCGACCGGAGAAGTGCCTGCTCCATAAGCTGTGCGAGGAGAAAACGATGAGCGGTGTCGCTATAGAAGGCAAGGTCATTCTGATTACCGGAGCCAACCGAGGCATTGGCAAAGCCCTCGCGAGCAAGGCATTGGAACTGGGTGCGAAGAAGATCTACGCCACTGCCAGGGACGAATCCAAACTCGCTGATGTGAAAGCCCTTGATAGCGACCGCGTTGTTACCCTGGCGCTAGATGTCACCAATCAGGAGCAAGTCAGCGCAGCCGCGCAGGCTGCCATCGACGTTGAAATCGTCATCAACAACGCCGGCATGGGAACAGGCGCCCAACTGATGGCGGACGATGTAGTTGAGAAATCCAAACTGGAAATGGACGCCAACTTTTATGGCCCGATGCGCATCGGCGTGGCATTCGCGCCCATTCTGAAGGCCAATGGTGGTGGCGCCATTGCAAACGTGCTGTCGGTTGCCGGGCTGGTTAATTTCCCGTTCGCACCAACCTACTCAACCTCCAAAGCGGCAGGACACTCACTGACTCAGGGCCAGCGAGCAGTGCTGGCCGGCCAGAACACACTGGTATGCGGTATTTATCCCGGCCCAATCGACACAGACATGACGGCCGGCATGAACGTGGAAAAAGGATCAACAGAAGAAGTGGCTATTGCCGTATTTGAAGGTCTGGCGCAAGGTACTGAAGAGATCTTCACCGACAACATGGCCAGAGGGCTCGCCCAGGGCATGCAGGCAGATGCCAAAGCGGTAGAGAAGTCCATCGCTGCGCAGTATCAGGACGTGCGATAACATCAGAAAAAGTTTGGGCCTATAGCTCAGTTGGTTAGAGCGCCGGACTCATAATCCGTCGGTCCCAGGTTCGAGTCCTGGTGGGCCCACCAACTAAATCAATAAGTTACACCCCCTCGCAGTCACACCCCCATCGATTTGGACCAAATTTGGACCATTAGTCCTG
>Ga0163109_10002548_pt1 | contig 14186 bp, 12 predicted proteins | sample CRUFie1St13metaG_FD_108704 | JGI IMG/M metagenome (GOLD analysis project Ga0163109, IMG submission 108704) | Marine microbial communities from the Costa Rica Dome - CRUD Field 142mm St13 metaG | ecosystem: Environmental > Aquatic > Marine > Oceanic > Photic zone | place: Costa Rica: the Eastern... | reverse complement strand
TTTATTGATGATTCCCCAAGAAAAACTTTTTGGCATGGACATAGTTTTACTGCTAATCCTTTAGGTTGTGCTGCGGCAAACGCTAGCCTTGATTTATTAGAAAAAGAACCAAACAAATACCTTGCTTTTGAAGAAAAACATTTATCTCATTTAATTAAATTTAAAAAATTACCTTATATAAAAAAGATCAGGGTATCTGGCACAATTGCTGCCTTCGATTTAGAAATTGGGAATAAAAAAGGTTATTTCAATAATATTGGGAAAGAAATAAAGATACTAGCGATGGAGCAAGGCTTATTTATTAGACCACTCGGGAATGTTATTTACCTTTTGCCTCCTCTATGTATAACAGATGATCAATTAGAAAAAAGCTACTGGATAATAAGGCAAATCTTAGAAAATCTTTAGATAAAAATTTAAGGTCCCTGCAGTATTGCATTTTCCACATCTTCTCTATTAATACAATACGAAAATAACCTTTTAGTTTCTTGGCCTTGACTTTCCCAAATAACACTTAAATCTTCTCGTTCAAAAATAATAATCGCATTCCAATTAGAAAGTAACAGATACCACTTAGATGGATTATTAATATCCTTTACAGCTCCTAAATCAGTTAGCCACAGTTCCAATGATTTCAGAGAATACTGATTAATAGGCTTATTAGAGAGTTTCACAGATTTTTAAATAATTAATGTATTAACCAGATAGGTATTGTATCTAATTCTTTGCCAGTAAAAGAGGCAATGAAAATTGAACAAATCAAACTAATAGCAATTATGACAATTAAAAGAAATAACGAAAACAATTCCCCATTTGAAAAAGGTCTTCTATTACCTAATAAATTTTCCTGATTAGAATCTATTATTAAATCGTGTAAAACTTTATTATTATTTTTAATTCTAGATTTTTCCTTTAGTTTTTCATCATATATTTTCCTCAAATTACTATTATTTAAATTTTCATAAGCTTCTAAAACTTTTTGGAATTTATTTTTTGCATCATCAATTTCTAAAGAAGTTGTATCAGGATGCAACTCGATTGAAAGTTTGCAAAATGCCTTTCTTAATTCATGATTTGATGCATTTTCATTTACACCTAAAATTTTGTAATAAGAAATTTCCCCTTTCAAAATAATCTTTTATTAATATTTTAATTCTAATAAATTTTTACTAAATAGAATGTATTCAATGAATGGTGAAAATTTATATTTATAACGAAATGAAAAAACAAAACATTCCAGAAGAAATTTCGGCCTTAATAAACGAAGAAGAAATAATTATGTTTCAGGAATTACAAATTAAAATCGAAGAATTAAATAAAAAAACTAATCTAACGAGATTAATTAATGGGGATGATTATTGGATATCTCAAGTTTTTGATAGTATTTGGCCATTTAAAACTTTTCCAAATACTAATTTTGATAATAAAAAATTCTTAGATATTGGTTCTGGCTGTGGTTTCCCTGGTTTAGCTTATGCCATAACTCATCCAACTTCAGAAATATGCCTGATTGACTCTTCAAAAAAGAAAACAGATGCACTAAAAATTTTAATTAAAGAGATCAATTTCAAAAACAATATTTATGTAATTAATGATCGTATTGAAAACTTAGCCCATCAATCGTCAATGCGAAATAGCTTCGACATAGCTACCACGAGAGCGGTAAGCAATACATCAACAGTTTCAGAATACATATTACCAATGCTTCAAAGAGAAGGGTTAGGAGTTTTATATTGTGGCAAATGGACTAATGAAGAACGTATTAATCTAATTAAAACTTTAGAGATATTAGAAGGAAAATTTAAAGAAAAAAAAAAGATTTTGTTACCAAGAAATAAAGGTACCCGAAATGTTATTCTTATTCAACCAAAAAATTTTTGCCCTGAAATTTATCCAAGGAAAGTTGGCAAACCTGAGAAAAATCCATTATGAAATTATTTTGTTGATAATCTTTTAGCAACTTTGTCTCCAAACTTTTCTTTTAAAGTTCTCAATTTATTTACAACTTTTTGCGGATTTATATGGCCTTCTAAAACTTTGATTAATTGTCCTTCAGAGACATCCACATCTAGTAAATTAGCGTTACATCCTGGGAACCAATGACTTCCATTACCAAGCAATTGATACCTTGCTCTTGCAAATCCATCCATATCAAAACAGTCTATTAAGTTTGAAAGCCAAAGTAGAACGGGAATATTAATATTTCCTGGCGTATATTCCCAACTAGGTAAATTTATATTCCAATTTTGATACCACTCTAAACCTAAAGCATTAATTGATTCTTTCCTTAATCTCTTTATTATCTTTGGAACGTACTTCTCAGATTCTGATAATAAAGAGACTGCTTCTAGATGCAGATCAAAATCTACCTCTTTTGCAATACCAACACTAAGAGTATGGACCTTTTTATTTCTTAAGCAAAATAGATCATTAAAAACTATAGGATGAAGTGGCTTACAAAATTCCAACATTTTTATTGAGGGAGTATGAAGATGTCCTCCTTTATCAGTGGGACTTATTATAAAAACTCCAAGGTCATACTTATTTGCTAAATTAATAACCTTTGTATTTTCCTGATTGATAAAATACCAGTGCAAATTTACATAATCAAATAAGTTTGTTGATATAGCCTTCTCAATGAGTGCAGATTTTCCATGGGTCGAAAATCCAACAGATCCAATTAAATTTTCTTTTTGCAAATTCCTTAAAATATCAATACAACCTCCATCTCTAATAGCTTGATATAAATGTTCATCAGTATTAATGCCATGTATTGCTAGCAAATCAATTCTTTTAACTTTCAATTTCTCAATACTTGTCATAACATCTCTCTCAAAAATTTCTGGATTACTATTTGGAGGGATCTTTGTTTGAATAATGTTTGGGATTTCTTTGGTATTTTGAAAACCCATTCCTAATTGGACCTCAGAAGTTCCATAATACTTAGCAGTTTCTACATGACTTAAGCCATATTTATTTGCCAGTTTTAATATATTTTCCACTTTATGTTGTTCTTCATATGAAATCTCAGAAAAATCTAATTGATCCCAACTTTTCTGAAATCTCATGCCGCCCAAAGATAAAATAGGAATCTTTAGATTGGTTCTTCCAAATCTGCGGTATAGCATCTTTTTAAAATCAATGCTTATTCATTCTTGGTGGTTTTCCAAATGATTGAAACATATCCCTATCGAGACTATTCTCTAAATCATCCAATTCTTCAAACTTTACCCAATGAATGCAATCAACAGGGCATGTATCTATTGCTTCTTGTATAAGCTCAGGACTATCTCCGTCTTGTCTAATAGCTCTACTCCTACCATGAAATTCATCAACCAAGAAAGTATTTTGAGCAACGTGTACGCAATATTGACAGCCAATACATCGAGCCTCGTCAACCCATACAGCCTTTTCGGATAATTGACCACCTAAAACAGGCTCAAAACCCGTAATTTCAATATTTTCTTGAACATTATTAAATGGATCGATAGAATCCATGCTCTGATATCAGCTTTCCCACTTGGTTAAAACCAACTCAATGGATCCATCATTTTTGTTCTTTTGTTCTACAATTTGGTATCCATCCTCTTTTGTTTTGGAAATAATGGTTTGATAAGCATACATTTGAGTAACTTTAGAAATAAATCTTTCTACTGGAATATCAAATTTCCATAAGTCTAGATCAGTAACTAATTCATAAGCATTTGAGTTAGTGTCCCATTTAAATCCAACTTTAGTATCGCCTGGTAAATTCATGCTTATATCAACGGCTGTAAACTTGCCTCTATAGCCTTACAAACTTTTCTTCTTGATTAATTGTATAACCAAGATTGTTTAAGGCCTTAATTAATGGTTCAGCTTCTTTAAGCTGAGTTTTAATAGTACTAAAATGAGACATTAGATTCTTCGTTTAATTGTTTTAAGTTTTCACTTTGATTAGAGATAAAAGCATCAGATGTTTTATTCTTGACTGTTACTTTACCTAGAGCATCTTCGAGATTTTTTGTAGCTTCATTACATGAATTACCAGTAAATCCCTCAACAGTCTCATCAACTCTTCCGTCTTGATGAATTTTGAATCTCAATGTTTTTTGAGGCATTAAATTCAAGTACTAAGTACTTTTACTTTATCTACAATAACGAAAATATTTTGTTTCAGTTGGTACAAGTTAATTAATTTTAATTTTTATATTGAATATCTGATAAACTAAATTTTTTAATAGCGTTCTGAAAACAAAATTTTAATATATTTAATTGTAAAAACCTTGCATCCCCATTGAATCTAGAGCGGTTTTTGCTTCTTCCATAACGGATGGCTCTTTATCAAAAAGGGCTATTTTAGTACATTCATCAACGAAACTTTCTTGAAATTTATTATTTAATTTTTCGTACAACCTACACAATGACCAAATACAATTACTTCTTACCCCGGATTCATTATCTATCTTTAAACTTATTAAAAGTTGTTCTGCTGCTAATTGAGCATTTTCCGAAGATACATTTCCAATTTCAGCTAAAGAACTAGATGACCACAACCTAACTGCAGCTACATCATTCTTCAAAGCATTTATTAATGGCTTTAAAACAATTTGGTCATCATAATTAGCTAAGCTCCATGCAGTTGCTCTTCTGACATAGGCATTATCATCAATCTCCAAGAGACTGACCAGTTTCTTAACAGCACTAGGACATGGATTGCGACCTAGGGCATATACCGCACTCATTCTCTCAACAGGACAAGGTTGATCAAGTAATGGTAACAAAAGAGGGAAAGATCTTTTATCTCTATATTCACAAAATATTCTTAAGCCCTGTATTCTTTCTTCTCTGTTACCTTCTAACATTTTTAAAGCTTCATTGCACTCTTGAGTTATGTTTAAACCTTTTGAAAAAGCATCTTCATCAATTTGTTCTAAAGGATCTATTTCAATTTCTAAAGCCAATTCTCTGGCCAAAATATCTGGATCAACTGCAATTTCAGCTAAGCTTTCTTTTTTAGGATCCTTATTATTTGTCATTTTCAAAACCTAAAAATATTAATTCATGGGAGCAGGCGACATCATATCTCCTGGCAACCAAATTCTTGCACTAACTGCAAATAATGCAATCCCAAAAAGTGCAACGATAGCGAAAGGTAAAATTTTTGTCTTAATAAAACCCAAAGATTCAAATTTAATTAAGTCAATAATAACCTGTTTAATATACTTTTAAAAAATTTTCCTTAGATAATATTATTTATTTATTGCATTTTGTCTTAACTGACCACATGCAGCATTTTTATCAAGTCCTCTGCTTTTACGCAAACTAACCGCGATGCCATTATTAACAAGTCTAGATTGAAATAATTGAAGATTTTTGAAAGAGGCTCTTTTAAATTCAACCTCATCAATTTGGTTATACTGTATTAAATTTACGTGGCATTGAAAACCTTTTAGCAAATTACTCAATTCATTAGCGTGTTCTAATGTGTCATTAATCCCACTAAGAACTAAATATTCAAAACTTACTCTCCTACCAGTATCTCTAACGAATTGCTTAGAATCTTCAATTATATTTTTGATCTCGTAGTTTTTTGCACTTGGTATTATGGTTTCTCTTGTTTTTTGATTTGATGCGTGTAGGCTTATTGCTAATGTAAATTGACAATTACCTAAAATTTGAAAAGACTTTTCTGATAATTTACCAATCATTTTTGGAACAGCAACTGTGCTTACAGTTATCTTTCTCTGACTAATCTGAAAATCCTCATTAATTGATCTTATTGACAAAAGCAATTCATCGATATTTAACAATGGCTCACCCATTCCCATGAAAACAATATTAGTTACTTTTCTATTAATTTCATTTTCAATAAACAAAATTTGATCTAATATTTCACTTGCTTTTAAAGATCTCTTCAAACCCTCCTTACCAGTTGCGCAAAATTTGCAGTCCATAGGGCATCCAACTTGACTTGAAAGGCATGCAGTGAGTCTTTTTTCAGTTGGTATACCAACGCATTCAATTGTTTCATCGTCAACTGTAGAAAGTAATAACTTTAGAGTGCCATCATTGGCCAAATTTTTTTCTTGAAGACAAAGTTCACTTACTTTAAAACCATCTTCTTTTAACTTTTTGCGAAAATCTAAAGGTAAGACTTCTATTTGATCAATATTTTTATTTTTGTTTCTATAGTTGTAGATCCAATTATAGATTTGCCGTCCCCTGAAAGCAGCTTGACCATAATTTAAAGCTACATTTTCTAATTCTTTAACACTACTTCCAAGAAGGTTTTTCAAATTATTATGGCTTTAATTAAAACTATTTTCACCATAACAACAAACCATGTTTTAGAAATAATTCTGTAAGAATAAGTGCAATAAATCCAATCATGGCCATTCTTCCATTAAGCCTTTCATTATAAAAATGGAATCCATAACGAGGTAATTTTCTTTTGGGGACGATCTCAGGTTTAATCATTGCTTACAATTCAAAGATACATTCTAGTCACTAAAAATGATAATAGATAACATTTATTCATCAGATAGAAGACCTTCCTCTTGCAATCCTTCCAATGCAGCAGGATCAGGTAATTGATCTTCAGAAAATTGATTTTCAGCAGTAGGCCTTGCAAAGGCTGCGAAATTACTGGAAGAAGGATCGATCCCATGTCGATTCCGTGTGGTCTCCAAATCTTCATCGCTAGGATCATCAAGTATTGCAGTGGAGCTTACTACAGGTGATTGTGGCATATCAACTGTATAATCTGGCCTTAAGTTCTGTGCTCTTCTATATCCACCAGATTCTTCCGCAAGGATATCAGGATGCGGGCCAGCCTCAGAGGCCAATTCCTCCACAAATCCACTAAATCCGGTACCTGCAGGTATTAATCTACCGATAATAACATTTTCTTTTAAACCTCTTAACCAATCAGATTTACCTTCAATTGCAGCTTCTGTAAGAACTCTTGTAGTTTCTTGGAATGAAGCTGCTGAAATAAAGCTATCTGTGTTTAGAGAGGCTTTAGTTATACCCAACAAAACTGGAGTAAACTCTGCTGGAGCTCCTCCTGTAATTGCTATTGCTTGGTTTGTATCTTCAACTTGCCTTAATTCTATAAGTTCTCCAGGTAAAAGAGTAGTATCTCCAGCATCTTCAATACGCACTTTACTTGTCATTTGTCTGACAATAACCTCAATATGCTTATCATCGATAGCAACACCCTGAGACTTATAAACGTTTTGGACTTCATTAACCATACTTCTTTGTAATTTTGATATTGATTCTCTAGCTGCATCTATAAGAGGTTTTTGATCTTTTAAATCATTAAAGTAGCAATCTAATAATTCATGCGGATTAATAGGACCATCTGTTAAAACTTCACCACCTTTAACTTGTTGCCCATCACTAACCATTATATTTTGTCCAATTAATAGTTGATATTCATTAACTAAATCATCTTTTTCGATAACTGATAAAGAAACTGATTCTTCATCACTACCTTTTTTGATTTGAACTATTCCAGATTTTTTACATAGAATTGCTGAATCTCGCGGTCTCCTAGCCTCTAATAACTCCTCAATTCGAGGTAATCCTTGAACAATATCCCCAGTTTTCTGCCTCTCAAAAACAAGTAAAGCCAAACCGTCACCTCGAAGAACTAAATCTCCATCTTCAACATGTAAAACCGAATCAGGAGAAACCATATAAGGCCTACCAATTCTTAAGGTTACTGAGCCGCTAGAAATTTCTTCAATTTCTCCACAACAAGTAGATTTCTCAGATTTACTAATAGGATCACCATCCACAACACGATCACCAACTTTAACGACTGCTTTATTACTGATGTCAATTTGAATTTTATCTTCTTCTCTTTCAACGATTAACCTTCTAATGGGCTCATCATCCAAAACATTTGGCAATTGCACCAAGCCCTTTTCTTTACATAGAATTTGAGTCGTAGCTATTACATCTCCTGCTTTAACTATTTGATTATTTTTGACTTGCAATTCTGTATGAGTAGAGCCATGACTAGAGTCGGATATAGTATCTCTTCTAACAAGAATAGATTCCAATATTACTAGATTTAACCTATTTATTGAGGTATCGTTTTTATCTTGAATAGACTCGACATCAATAGTCATTTGGGGAGTAGCATTAAAGCTTTCAATACTTAAATGCGTTCTAAGCAATTCAACACCCTCAACTGATTTTATCAATTCCCCGTCTTTATAAGTAAGCCTTTGAATAGCTTTTAATCCTAAATGTGGTCCTTTTTCCTGATTAACATGAGATAATTGGGGTAATTCTGCTTGATCAGGAATAGTAAATTCTTCTACAGTTCTTAACAATAAACCTCTAGTTTTAGAGTTTTCTAATCTTTGAACAAACAAAATTTCTTTATTATCAATTCCATCCATTATCTTTTCTCCTGGATTTACTAGAGTGCCCTCCTCTGTAAATCTGTTCAAAACCGTTTCATCATCACATTCGTGAAAAGTACCATTCCTTACAGTTATTTCACGGAGAATGTCATTTTTTTGAGTCACCGTAACAATTCCTGATGTTTGACTAAAAATATCTTTTACAACTTCTGTTCCTGCCTCAATCCATTTCATATCTTCGATCATTAGAAGAGATATATCCTTGTTTATTTCATGTGTCTCTTGAGGAATCCAAAGCAATGTTCCCCCTTGACTAACTTCAAAACCATTTTTAGATGATCTTGCTTTTTTGACGGTTAATCCAGGAGAATATTTTACTAATCCGCCAGTTTTGGTACGGAACCTTTCGTCTGTTAAATCTGCTATTACTTCACCATTACTGATCTTACTCCCCGGGGAAGTGTTCAAACGATAAGAAATCCCTTCACTAGATTCCAAATGATATATTTTGCCTGAGTGTGTAGATTCTTCAATTAATTTAAAATTGCTCACGGACATTGAAGTAGTAACAATCTGAACTTCTCTTGAGTCTCCTATTGAATCTCTTAATCGAACTTGTCCGCCAAATTCACTTGATTGACTTGCCTCTGCCAAAACAGCTCCTTCATCTACAAAATTTCCAGATGAGATAACTGGTCTTGCATTAGGTGGCAAGTTATAAACATCTCCTGCTAAAACCCATAATCTACCTAATCTTTGAGCTTTTAAAGTAATATTACCTTGTCTATCTGTGACTTCCTTTGGTTGAATAACCTTGTCATATTTGACTTGACCAGCTAAATCGCAAATAACATCCTTTGTTGCTTTTTCAACACTTTTTTTAACTGCTCCAGCAATAATCTGAGCTACTGTTATGTCAGAATTAATTTCTTCACCATCATTTACAAATAATAGGGATCCACTCGAAACTTCAATTTTTTGAGTTTTGTTAGAACTTTTTCCCTGAGGAACTATTTTTAATAAGAAATCGACTTCCGCTTGTTTAGCTTCTACGCCATGAGGAGTTCTATAACCTCTAACCTTTGCTTTTGAGCTAAATTCAACTATACCCGAAATTTTCGATCTTACTACTCCACTTTCAGCAGTAGATACACCTCCAGTATGGAAAGTTCTCATTGTTAACTGAGTTCCTGGTTCTCCAATGGATTGAGCAGCAATTATTCCTACTGCTTCACCTAAGTCAACCAAATGATTATGAGCTAAAGCCCATCCATAACATCTCCTACAAACCGACCTATTCGCTTCACATGTTAGAGGGGATCTTATTTGTACATTTTTAATACCTGCAGTCTGAATTTTTTCTGTCAATACAGGATCTATTGCAGTATTTTGAGGAATAATTAAGTTATCTTCAGAATCTAAGATATCTTTTGCAGTGAGCCTACCAAGAAGTCTAGCTCCAAATTTACCATCTTCAGCTTCAACAGTTATTGATCGTTCTGTGCCACAATCTTCTTCTCTAACAATTACATCTTGAGCTACGTCAACTAATCTCCGAGTTAGATAACCAGAATCAGCAGTTCTTAACGCGGTATCAACCAAACCTTTCCTTGCGCCATAAGACGAAATTACATATTCAGTGACTGTAAGTCCCTCTCTAAAGTTTGTTCTAATTGGCAAGTCAATAATTTCACCTTGAGGATTAGCCATTAATCCTCTCATACCAACAAGTTGTCTTACCTGAGACATATTACCCCTTGCTCCCGAATTAGCCATCATCCAAACAGAATTTAGAGGATCATTTTGATTAAAATTATTTTTAACAGCATCTACTAATCTCTCATTAGTTTCAGTCCAAGTATCAATAACTTTAGTATGTCTCTCAACTTCTGTAATTTCACCTAATCTATAGCATTCTTCTGTAGCTGATATTTGCTGTTCAGCTTCTCCTATTAAATCTTGTTTAGCTTCTGGAACTTTTAAGTCATCTACTGAAATAGAAACAGCTGCCTGGGTAGCGTATTTAAATCCTAAGTCCTTTAAATTATCAGCCATAGCTGCAGTTACAGCGGTACCATGAGTTTTATAAGCCCAAGCGACCAAATTTTTCAAGGCTTTTTTATCAACTACTTTATTCTTAAATGATGCTGGTGTCTTAGCTAAATCAGGCATTGTAAGTGGTTTATTCTTTTTTGAGTTTTTAGTTGTTTTTTTCACTCTGGAAGTTTTTTTTGGTTTGGATGATGTCATGGTTTTTAATATAAAAAATAGTTTCTAAAGATTATGTTTTAGATACAGAATCAATGATGGTATAGTTCATAACGACCCTCCCTACGGTTGTCAAAATAAATCTACTTATTAGTTTATTCTGAGAGTCGAATCTGTCTCTTCTTAAATTCCATATTTCTAATCTTGAGCCATCCTCAAGATCTTCAGTTTTATTAGGGGTACTCATTTCGTCTTCATCTTCGACTTCTCCATTAAATCTAACCCATACCCATTCATGTAGGCTCACTCTTTTATCCTCAAAGGCAAAAATAACATCTTCTAGCGATGCAAAAGTAGTCGTATTATCTCCAAAATCAGGTTTTTGATAATTCGGTTGTAAGGCCGTTAGATAATAAGATCCCAAAACCATATCTTGGGATGGAGTAACTATTGGTTCCCCTGTAGCAGGAGAAAGAATGTTATTGCTTGCCAACATAAGCATGCGTGCCTCAGTTTGTGACTCTAAAGCTAAAGGAACATGCACTGCCATTTGATCTCCATCAAAGTCAGCATTAAATGCAGGACAAACTAAAGGATGAAGTTGTATTGCTCTGCCTCCAACTAATTTTGGTTCGAAAGCTTGAATTCCTAACCTATGAAGCGTAGGTGCTCTATTCAATAGAATTGGATGGCCTTCAATAACTTCCTGAAGGACTTGCATTACCTCATCATCAGCTTTTTGTATTAATTTTTTTGCAGCTTTAATATTATTAACTATATTTTGGCGTATTAATCTATGGATTACGAAAGGTTGGAATAACTCAATTGCCATTTCCTTTGGCAGGCCACACTGATGCATTTTTAATTTGGGGCCAACAACTATTACAGATCTACCTGAATAATCAACACGCTTACCAAGGAGATTTTGTCTAAATCTTCCTTGTTTCCCTTCAATAATATCACTAAGAGACTTTAGAGCTCTATTGTTTGCCCCAACAACAGTCCTTCCCCTCCTTCCATTATCTATTAGAGCATCAACCGCCTCCTGAAGCATTCTTTTTTCATTTCTCACAATAATTTCAGGAGCTAAAATTTCTTGAAGCCTCGCTAGTCTATTATTTCTGTTTATAACTCTTCTGTACAGATCGTTTAAATCAGAAGTTGCGAATCTTCCCCCATCAAGCTGAACCATCGGTCTCAGATCCGGAGGTATCACAGGTATTGCATCTAAGACCATCCACTCTGGTTTTGCATTAGTAGCAATAAAATTATCTATAACTCTTATCCTTTTTATAAGTTTAGCTCTTTTCTGTCCTTTACTATGTGTAATTTCTTCTCTCAGCTCTTCAGCAACCTGATTTAAATCAAGGTCCTCAAGTAATTGCTTCAAGGCTTCAGCGCCAATACCAACAAAAGGCTCATTTTCAATTGTCGAATCTTCAGCATAAATTTCATCTTCAATTTCCAGCCATTCATCCTCAGTGAGTAATTGCTTATATTTGAGTTCTTTGTGATCACCAGGGTCTAAAACAACATAACAATTAAAATAAACTATTTGTTCTACATCTCTAAGTGGAATATCTAAAAGAATTGCTACGTAACTTGGGATTCCTTTCAAATACCAAACATGGGAAACTGGTGCAGCAAGTTTTATATAACCCATCCTATGCCTTCTAACTCTACTTTCAGTTACTTCAACTCCACATCTCTCACAAACAATTCCTCTATGTCTAACTCTTTTATATTTCCCGCAATGACATTCCCAATCTTTAGATGGTCCAAAAATCTTTTCACAAAACAATCCATCCATTTCTGGTTTAAGTGTCCTGTAATTAATCGTTTCAGGTTTGGTTACTTCACCTACCACTTGTCCATTGGGTAATGTCCTCTGTCCCCAATCCATTATTCTTTGTGGGGAAGCTATTGAAATTTTGACGTAATCAAAGTGATTTTCAGTTCTTAGGTTGCTGTTTGTCATTTTTTGGAAAATTTAATTTAAAGGGTTTTTAAATTGAGTATTTAATCTTCCTCATATTCAGAGGTGCCTAATGATTCATATGTCGGCCTCGATGGTGTATTCCTTCTTGGATTTATATCTTGCATTAAATCTACTTCTTTACCTTCATCTGTATAAACCCCAATATCTAAACCTAGAGATTGTAATTCTCTCATTAGAACTTTAAATGATTCGGGAGTACCTGGTCTTGGGATTGGTTTACCTTTTACGATTGCATTAAGAGCTTCATTTCTCCCTTGCATATCATCAGATTTAACTGTTAATAGTTCTTGAAGTGTATATGCTGCTCCATAAGCTTCAAGAGCCCATACTTCCATCTCTCCAAGCCTTTGTCCACCTTGCTGAGCTTTACCACCCAATGGTTGCTGCGTAACCAAAGAATAAGGGCCAGTAGATCTAGCATGAATTTTATCATCGACCAAATGCACTAACTTAAGGAAGTGAGAATAGCCGACAGCAACAGGCTGATCAAAAGGTTCTCCTGTTCTTCCATCTTTCAGTAATAATTTTCCTGGATCTTTGGGATTATAAACCCATGATTTACCTGGCTGTTTTGAAGCCTCCTCTAAAAATGCTTGAACAGTTTGATGTGATTTTTCAGGACCATACATTTCATCAAATGGGACAACTTTAACCCTGCAATTCAAGTTGGAGGCTGCCCAGCCCATTAATAATTCAAAAACTTGACCTACATTCATCCTACTTGGAACTCCTAGAGGATTTAGAACAATGTCAACTGGTGTTCCATCAGGTAAATAAGGCATATCTTCTCTGGGTAAGATTCTGCTAATAATTCCTTTGTTACCATGTCTTCCAGCCATTTTATCTCCTACTTGAATTTTCCTTCTCTGGGCCACGTAAACTCTAACAACCATATTCGCACCGGGAGGTAACTCATCACCTTGTTCTCTAGTGTAAATGCGGACATCCAAAACCCTTCCCTTTTCAGTTTTAGGAACCCTAAGAGAATTGTCCCTAACATCTCTAGCCTTTTCACCAAAAATAGCTCTCAGAAGTTTTTCTTCGGGTGGTTGGTCTGATTCGCCTTTTGGAGTCACTTTTCCTACAAGAATATCTCCACTCTCAACAAAAGCTCCAATCCTAATTATTCCCATTTCATCTAGATTATTAAGGCTTTCTTCAGAGATATTGGGAATTTCTCGAGTGATTTCTTCAGGTCCTAACTTTGTTTGTCTTGCCTCAATTTCATATTTTTCAATGTGCACTGATGTATATAAATCATCAGTTACCATCCTCTCACTTACTAGAATTGCATCTTCATAGTTGTAGCCTTCCCATGGCATATATGCAATTAATACATTCTGACCTAGTGCTATTTCCCCTCCTTCACATGCCGATCCATCAGCTAAAACTTGCCCAGATATTACTCGATCTCCAATTTTTACTATAGGTCTTTGGTTTAAGCAGGTATCTTGATTTGATCTTTGATATTTTTGAAGATAATGAAAATGTTCATTACCATCCTCATCTTTAACAACAATTACATTAGAGTCCACGTAAGAGATAGTTCCATTGACTTTTGTTATTGGAACCATCCCCGAATCTCTTGCAACTTGAGATTCTAAACCTGTTCCGAC
>Ga0163109_10002547_pt1 | contig 14187 bp, 4 predicted proteins | sample CRUFie1St13metaG_FD_108704 | JGI IMG/M metagenome (GOLD analysis project Ga0163109, IMG submission 108704) | Marine microbial communities from the Costa Rica Dome - CRUD Field 142mm St13 metaG | ecosystem: Environmental > Aquatic > Marine > Oceanic > Photic zone | place: Costa Rica: the Eastern... | reverse complement strand
CACCGAGACGACCTCGCTGCTTGACTGGCTCAAGTTTAGAAACATGTTCAATCTCATCAACAAGGATCCGTTCCGGTTCACTCTGATGAAAGGCTTCAAGATCTACAAGGCCTTCGCGGCCTGGAAGTGCGCGGCGAGGATCTGGAAGATGGAGTCCGCTAGGGAGAAGCTTAAGGTAAACTTGCTGCTGCTTCACCCCCAGTTCAACACCGCGCTTCTGCACATCCAGGAGGTCGTGCTCTCCTGCGCGCTGGAGGGGAGGGTGGATGCTGTGGACGAGGCGGAGGCCCCAAGCCCCCTCAAGAAGACCCCGAACGAGGAGAGGCTCCTGTCGGCCTTCAGCTCCGCCATTGAGGCCTTCGAGGAGAACACCAGGGCCCCAGAACAGCTTGGCAAGCGGCTGCACCAGTGCTTCATCGAGTGCAACCGGCAGATTGGGGAGCTCCTGGGGCATATCCAGATGATCGTCAACACCGTTTGCAAGGACTTCAACGAGATCCAGTTCTCGAGCGACAAGGAGCAGAGCTGGATGGACAAGATCTCTGATGTGGACCTCACCATGAGGGACATCACATTTATGTTCCCTCAGAGGTCTCCCAACCGGTCGCAGCACTCGTCGCTGAACGAGAACATCGTGGAAATCTTCTCCAAGTCACAGAATCAGCAAAAAATCATCATCCACTTTGTCAGGCTCGTGGAGGTGGTCATCGCGTCCGCCATCGCGGAGACCATGATGAATACCACAGAGCAGATTCACAACTTGATCATGGATGAACGGAGTAGCATCGTGACACTCAAGACGCACTACGAGGCGGGCAGCAAGGGCGACGAGGAGGGCCAGACGCAGGCGCCCAGCGTCTCCATCGAGCCCAGCCTAAGGGCCCTCGTGAAGTTCTTTACCAAGCCATACCGGGACATGGCCGACGTCAGCGCAAAGCTGAAGAGGCCGCTGGTCTTCCCGCTGACAAAGAACAACGAGGTTCCCATGCAGTTCCAGCGCAAGAACTTTGTGTCGCTCAAGGACCTCGTCTCCGGATTCGGAATCAGTATTGACGATGCGGGGGCCGCGGCAGAGGCGCATATAAGGCAGCAGTACGACGCCCTGTGCGAGCAGAACGCCAGTCTGCTCCAGATTCCAGAGAGCGACGCCTTTAGGGAGGCCATGGAGGAGTCCTTGTACATCTCCAGCGGCCGGGTGGAGGAGCTCAAGCTCAACCCGCTGGCGTTCTCCAAGAACCTGATCGTGATCAGGGACTGGCTCGACCTCATCGAAGGGAGCACCACGGAGAGCCGAGTGGACCCGCTTTCCTTGGACCTTCTGGATCTGAAGTCCAACCTGCACGAGGACCTCACCGTGGCGTACAATCTTTTTGTTGACAGGCTCCACGACTGTCTGGAGTACCACGGTAGGCACACCCTGGACGAGATGATCTACAACAGCTACGACATCAAGACCCTGTCGGATGACCTGCAGCTCTTCGTGGACGAGTGTGTGCGCGTGGAGCAGGACGCCTACTCCACGGAGGACCGGGTGAATATCATCGGCAACTTCTTCGCTTCTTTGAGGAAGGTCCTCAAGTACGTCGACAAGTCGGATACCTTCAACCAGCGTCTGGAGGAGAATTTTTCCACGGCCGAGGTGCTGATGAACGAGGTGGAGAGGCTCCTCAGAAACAAGATCACCGTGAGGAACGCCCCTCAGATCAAGCAGTCGTGGTCAAAGTTTCTGGACGAGAAGGCCAATTACAAGCGTACTCTGAGGACGCTGTCAAAGGACATCGTCAACCACTCGAGGGTTTACGTCAACCAGCTGCTTGTGACCGTGGACTGCTTCTGCGAGGAGATCCAGGCGATCGAGGAGAGGCTCTCGTCGGATGACTCTTTTGACGCCACAGAGAACATGGAGGACACGATGCAGAAGAGCGTGTCGCTGCAGCTGATGAAGATCGAGACTGAGATCAAGAAGAAGGGGGAGACTTCGGACAACCTCCAGGACATGCTGAGGTGGTGGATCAACACGCAGCAGATGCTCCAGGGCCTGAACCCCGGGACCAAAGGGGATGAGGTGTGGCAGAAGACGGACGCCATCAAGGCCAGCAAAGAGAGGGGCAAAGGCCTCTTCGAGCACGTCAGCTCCATCTTCCACTGGAAGAAGAAGTTCTGGCTGTCCGACATCCTGATCTGGATGGAGATTTACGAGAGGCTGACCACGATCAGACCTTTCTCTAGCGATCTCTCCAACGAGACGCTGGAGGAGGTCAACGCCGCGGTCCAAGGCCACATCGAGATCCTGAACGACCGCCTACGGTGGGCCCTCGAGTCTGGCTTCGCGTGCAAGGAGACCAAGCTAATTAGGGAGATCATCCAGGCGGGGGGGGCTTGGGTCAACACCCTGCAGACCTTCAACGACATGATCTCGAACCCTAACCACCCTTCGAGCGTGCAGCTCAGGCACCGCCTCACTGTGGAGATGAAGAGGAAGGGCAAGAGCCTTCTGGAGTGCACTTTGGCGGACATCCACGGCAGGAGTGCCTCGGGATTCTCGCTGGAAAAGAACCAAGTGAAGCAGGAGGAGGACAACTACGGCAAGGCTCTCTTCGACCTTTTCCACATCGAGAGGCAGATGCGTGGGATGTACTTCATGATCAACTCAAGGGTGTCGTCCAACGGCTCGATCCACCTCATCACCAACTTCATGGAGATCTTCCAATCCATCGAGAAGGCCGAGCAGGTCATCGTCTCGGTCAGCGCCCTTGCGGAGTCCTTCAAGTCGGTTGAGATGGGCGAGAACACCAGGGAGCTCCATATAGAGATGAGCCGGATGTCGAACATGATCCGCGGCATAAGGCACAGCATCGAGGTCCTGTACCAGGCGCAGAGCTACTACCTCCTTTTCAGCCGGCTCTCCTCTTCTAACACTTTCTTCAAGTGTGCCGGCATTGGCTACGTCAACGACTGCATCTCCATCAAGCAGCGGTGGATGGACGAGATCATCACCCCCCTCACGTCCCAGAAGCAGGTCAGCATCCTCTCCGCCTCGGAGGAGATGGACATCAAGCTCGGGGCCGAAGAGTCCCCCGCCACGCTAATGCTGGGATCGCTGCACGACCTGTACGACGAGATCGTGGATGCGGATGTGCTGGTGGTCGCCAGGGAGGCCTTCCCGCGACTCTACTTCGTGTCTGACCGGATTCTGCTGCACTCGATCGCTTATGAGGACGACCCTCAAAAACTCCTCAAAGACTTCTTCAGGCTCTGCTACTCTGGGGTGGCGAGGGTAGACGTCAAGGAGTCCGAGATTGTGCTTGAGGGCGCCAAGAACCAACCCTTGGAGATCCAGGAGAAACATGTGGACGCCATTTACGGCGAGGGGGGCGAGAGGATCGCGCTCACCGACCCCCTGCTCTTCTCCCACTCGGAAGGGGCGGGGATCCTGAACAAGGCCCCGCAGACCAAGTCAGAGTCCAAGCCTGATGAGCTCACGGTGTGGGCGGTGAAGCTCGCGGAGGAGATCCGGAGCACGATGAGGGCGTCGTTGGCCGAATGCCATGCTGGCGTGGGCGCAATGGACGTCGAGGAGTGGATGGACCGCTTTCCCCTGCAGTCTGTCTGGCTTGCCAACGAGATCGCCTTTGTGGCCCACGTGGAGTTGCAGCTCCCCTCGAGGGGTGGAAGGTTTCCTGCGCTTGCGGACCAGATGTCCAGAAAGGTGTCCTCACTGTCGTCTAGGCTGGTGCACCTGTACTCCGTGGAGAAAGAGTTCAAGATGAAGATTAGGAAGGCGGAGGCGCTAGTGTACTCCGGAATCTGCCACCGGGACATCGCGCAGCACCTCGCCGAGCACAGGGTGGTGGACGCCTCTGACTTTTCGTGGCAAAAGTTCGTCAGGTACTACTGGAATCAGGAGAAGGACACCTGTCACGTGGCATGCGGGTTCTCCCTGGAGAACGAACAAACCGGGTTTGAGTACGGGTTTGAGTACCTCGGGGACGACTTCACCTCGAGGCTCTTTGGCGAGGGGCTCTCCTTGACCTCCAACGCCGTGCTTGGGCTGGCCCATGCCACCTTTGGATGCGGCTGGGTCACCCCGATCTCTGAGGTGGTGGGCGCGGGTGCTGAGGGCGAGGTCATCCGCGCGGTGGCCATGGTCTGCGGCAAGCACCTCGTGGCCCAGGATGCCTCTCTGGTCCCCAGGAGGGGCTCGGAGAAGCAGTGGCAGAATATTCTGATGGCCTGCCGCAGATCCAAGTCGTGGATGCAGCTCGAGGGCGTGGACTGGCTCGACCTGGAGCTAGTCTCCAGGTTGACAGCTGCACTGGACGAGTGCAGGAGGCGCCTCTCCAGCGACTTGGTTCTCTCCAAGGAATACTCCTCGGTGAGGTACTTTGTCCCCACGGACCAAGCGTACGGCATCTCGTACAGGTCCGGCAACTCGCCGCTGGAGAAGGTTGCCAGGAGATGCTGTGTCATCGACTGGTCGTTCCAGATCGCCTTTGAGGCCGCGATCGAGCTGAAGCTGAGGTACTGCGGGCAGAAGGGTGACATGGGGGGAATTTCCAAAGAGGTCGCCGCGGTCCTCAGCAGCGTCGTGAAGATGATGCACAAGTACCTCGCCGGGAGCGCCAAGATGAACTCGCACATCACGGTGTCCAAGCAGATCGTCCAACAGGTCATGTCCCACGACATTGACTTGGGCAACTGCCGGTTTGTGATCCTGAATGCGCTCAAGAAGGGCCTGGGGCAGTTCTTGCCAAAAGCGAGGGAGGTCCAGGTCGAGGAGCTTTACTGGCAGCTTCTGGCGGGCCACACCAGCAACACCACGGGGGAGGAGGAGGCCCTGGCCAACTTCGACTTGCACACCGAGACGGACCAGGACCTCAACCAGTACCTGAGGAAGAACCAGCTTGAGAAGGGGTATGCGTTTTATGGAGACCGGATCAACAGCAAGTGCCTGCAGATGCTGGACGCCATCTCGGAGAACAGCAAGAGCATCGTGGTGACGGGGAGTCCGGGGAGCGGCAAGTCCGCCCTTATCAACCTCGTCTTCGAGGCATTTGAAACCAAGCTGATGAAGAATAGGTCCTCGGTGCGCAAGATCTACACGGACTCCGAGTTGGAGAGGCTGGAATTTTTGGTCTCCGACGATCTCCTGACGGGCGCCAGGGAGGCCCACCGCCTCAAGCTGCTGCTTGTAGAGGTCACGCTGGCGGGGCAGAGGGCCGGGCCGATCCACATTGTGGACCAGAATGTAATCCTGGACGGTGAGCTGTCCAACACAGCCACCCTCGCCGCTCTCAAGCAGAAGATCTCCTCGGAGGCCAAGGGCTTCACAAACACCCCAAGGTTCATCTTGGAGTGCGTTTCTATCGACAGCGCGGCCCCGTCGCTCCTGGCGGCCGTCCACCTGGTCCACTGCGGACAGAACGAGCTGCTATCCCCAGAAAAGTACTGGGAGTGCTCCCTGGAGGCATTTGGGAAGCGGTTCGGGGACACCGCTCTGGTCGGGAGGCTGGACTTTGTCGAGGTGGTGAGGGCCACCCCTGTGCTCGATCTGCTGGTCCGGTACGTCAAGGCCCACAGTGTGGTCAATGCGAAGTCAAACGAGATGGTCTCGGACGTCTTTCGGTGCGTCAGGGTCTTCTTCGACCTCCTCGGCTACCAGATCGAGACGCACATGACCGAGATCGAGATCATGACCAGCAACTCGAGGGATAAGACGGTGTGGGATTTGGTCAGGCTCCTGGTGTACTGCCTGGCGTGGAGCTTAGAGTCCCAGCTTCTCAGGCTAGAGGACAAGGGCTGGAAGGGGTTGGAGAGGATTATTGTGCAGCCAATCTTGGACCTCCACTTGCCCGGCCAGGAGCTTGGGCTGGATGTCAGCCATATCCTGGACTATGACGTGGCAGTGACGTCGTCTGGCCACTTTCACCTGGCCGTGCTGGAGGACCCCGCCGCGATCCACCCAACGGAGGAGGACGAGGAGAATGTGCACATCGCAGGCGGGGTCATCGTCACCAACAGGGTTTTCCTGCAGAGGAAGATGCTGCACAGGTGGATCCACGACTTCAGGTACGACGTCTTGGTCATCGGCGGGGTGAGCAGCTCCAAGAGGCTGCTGATGGGGGACATCGCCTCCAGGAGCGGGGTTGTGGCCAGGGTGCTCTCAAACGCCCTGGACCGCCTCCCGCAGCACTGCCAGGAGATGAGCAAGGACCAGAGGAAGAGGGTCGTACTCATCGAGGACCTCCACGTGTCTGAGCAAGCGCCTTGCGGCAGGAGGGGCCAGGAGACCCTGAGAAAGTTCATGGACGCCAAGAAGCATAGGATGGCGGCCGTGCCAGATGGAGAGGGCGGCGCTGGGGACGGGGGGAGGCACCAGTACGTTTGCTGCTCGCTTCCCTCGCACTGCGACGGCCTGAGGCAGAGGTTTTGCTCCGAGAGGCTCTTCCATCACTTTTACAGGTTCGGGGTCAGTGACTATGAGATGCGCGACATCACCAACATCTTTGTGGGTGAGATTCTGCTGAGCGTGTGCACAGAGTACGGAATCTCGGAGAAAGGCCTGAAGCAGGGGTGCCAGACACTGATCATGAGCCTGATCACCATGGTGAAAAATCTCTTCGAGAGGGCCGGGGTCGCCTTTGTGGACCCGCAGGCCACCAAGTCGCCAAAGCTCCTGTCCCAGATGTACAATTACCTCGAGATCTCGGTGCACCACCTGGTTTCGCTAAGGCGGGAACAGCTAGCGGACATCAAGGAGTGGGGGAAGGTCCTAGTGGAGAACTTGCATTGCCTCCACTTCAGCGGGCTGGCCTACAGCCACGTCCAGTCCTCTGCGGTCGACCTGTGCAATGACCCGATCATGAACTTTCTCAAGGACTCGCCTGCGATTGTAAACGTTGCAGATGACGTGGAGGCCTGCGTTAAGGCCAAGGAGAGGGATGGCTCGACTGAATGGAAGATCAAGCCGGTCGACCCTGCTCTCGTGGAGGGTGCCCTGAGGGACCTTTGTGCGGAGAAGGGCTGGCTTTCCTCCATAGACGGCGTGGGGGGCCTGGCTGCCACCAGGGAGGCCGCCGAGCTCGGCTTTTGGGCCGAGATGCTCAGCGAGGACCTGCGGAGGGTCACCACGCACGTAAACTTCAAGAAGAAGGCGCACCCGCTCAAGGTCCTCGTCGTGGAGTCCTCCGCGGACATCACCTGCCTCGGTCACCCCCTCAAGCTTGCGGAAATTTCAGCGCACCTCACCGCGGCGAGGAAGGGGGCCACCTTTGTTAAGTTTGCCGCGGGGGAGGACAACTGGGACGGGATTCTGGCTGAAGCCCAGGAGACCCCGATGGTGATCTCGATGTCCGAGGAAGACCTGAGCGAGAGCGGCGACCTGGAGTCCGCTTTGCTGCGCTTCACAGAGGAGAGGCCCTACGTTACGATGGAGGTCTCGGCAGGCCAGATCCAGGTCATCCTACAATGCAAGCAGATGAGGCCCTTCCTGAAAAGGCTGCTGCGACAGGCCCCGCTGCTCCTCAGATTCTCAGAGACGTGCACCCTGCCCCAGGAGGCGGCGCACACGAGAGACTTTGTCCGCGGGGTCGTGGAGGCAACCTTTGACCGGACCCTGTCAAAAATTACGGAAACCTTAAGTGAGGGCGTTGACCCACCCGAGGGCGTCAGGGAGACCCTCGTCACGCACGTCCTCGACGCCTACGAGTCGTCCTTGGCGTGGCACAGGGGTAAGGATGCCCGAATTCTGAAGGATGAGCCCTCGTCCCGGTGCATCAACCCCCTTGGGCTGATCTTTGAGCACGCCTACCTGTCCGCCTGGCTCCTTGCAAACTGCCTAAGGAGCAATGAGGACGCGACGAGGGCGGTCCAAGGGCAGCTCGCCGCCCTCAGCAGCCTCGACGTCGCCCTGGACACTGCAACTTTGCAGTACCGCGAGGTTCAGCACGACTTTGAGAAGACGCTGGACAGGACGTCCTCCCTACTGCTCAGCATCGCAGAGCAGAAGCACGTAATCGAGGAGAGGGAGTTCAACCACGCCGCCGAGGACTTTGCACTCAAGGCCAGGGTCAAGAAGATCGACCAGGGCAAGAAGAAGGCCCAGATGCGGATCGAGACCTCGTACCAGAGCTTCCTCAAGGGCGTGGAATCCGTGTTGAATGTGTCCGAGATGGAGATGGAGGACGTCAGGATGAACAGCAAACCCCCCAAACTGGTGCAGAGGGTGGCGAGGGCCTGCGCGTATGTGCTGTCCCTTAACCACCCAAAGACGAGGGACGAGGTAGCAAAGATCAAGAAGATGGACTGGGCCGAGCTCAACCAGAGCCTGTTCTCCAGGATCAGGATCTACGACCAGACCAGCGACTCTAGGATCTCGTTCTTCAAGAGGGAGATCGACACCTTCCCGATGGACCAGATCTTGGACCGCGTCCGGAACCAGTATGAGGAGGTGGAGGAGGCCATGGAGGAGCTGAACAACCTGCTGATGCTCCCAGACTTCAAGCTGCACCGCGTGGAGCAGGTCTCCAAGGCCCTCAAGCCCCTGTGCGCCTGGATCCTCGCGGTGCACGAGCACCTCAAGGAGTCCCTGGAGCTGGACAGGCTGGAGGTCGACCAGAACAGGTGCCAGACGGAGGTCAGGATGTTCGAGAACTTGAACTCGCTGAGAGAGACAGACGAGGTCAATACCCTCAAGAGGCAGCTCGCCAACCTGAGGAAGAATTATGAGATCTGCACAGAGAACTTCACCGCCCTGGAGGTCCGTAAGAGGAACCTGGAGTACTACATTGAGACCAGCAAGCTGTTGATCGAGAAGGTCCAGTCCTGGAGGGCCTACTGCGAGGCTGCGCTCGCCAAGCTCGGGGAGAGGAGGGCGTTGCTCGGGTTCGAGATCGCGTTCGCCGGCAGCCTCGTCGTGTACGCCTCGTTCTTGGACAAGATGGAGCGGGACCACCTGAAGGGGTGCTGGCGGGACTCCTCGGACCACGTTTTGGAGTCCTGCGGGGCGGCTCCCGGGCAAGGCGGCGCCAAGATCCTCGAGTTCGACCTTCACGACTTTTTGAGGAGAAACTTCACCCACGAGTGGTTCCTGGACGAGACCAGGACCGCCGTGGGGATGCTGGACCTGTGCAACCAGAGCACCCTGAATTTAGGCTCGAGGACCCACCTTGCAGAGAGCATCGCCATCGCCTGGCTAGCGAGGAGGGCCCTGGGGAAGACTTGCGTCTTCATCGACCCGGAGGAGATCTGCCGGGCGTACGCCGGGGCCTGGGAGGCGTCGCAGGAGCGCCTGGGTGGGGACGCCCCCGCCACGCCCCCGCCGGCCTTCACGTGCGCGAGGATCGGGAAGCTCCCCCTGGAGTCGGAAATTTCAAAGATTTCTGCTGAGATGGACGAGGATAACGTCCTGCTGTACGTTCAGTCCACATCCTTCCCGCACGACCACTTCAGGGGGCAGGGCCTGGCGGAGGCCTTGGGCGCGGTTCACTTCGTAGATCTCACTCTCAGAGAGCCGAGGCTTGTCTACAACGGGATCTGCACCATGCTGTCCAGGTTTTGTGGAGAAGAGCTGCCCCCTCTGGTCTCCCTCGAGAAGTCCAGGCTCCCTGTGCAAGAGATGGAAGATGACCTCCAGGTCCTGCTGCTCAGGCTGGGCGAGAGCAAGCGCAGGCTGTGCAGGACCTTCAAGGCCAAGTCGTACAGCGAGTTCATATCGCAGAAGGACTCTGACCTGGCCATCGACTTGAAGAATTTGTACTGCCTGAAGAAGGACATTTCCACCCAGCTCGAGCAGTATGACGTCCTGAGCAACTCCTTCGAGAGGCAGTGCGCTCAGGTCGCCTCGTACTTCGGCACGCTGCCCGCCCCGATCGTGTCCTTTGGCAGGAGGCTCTCAACGCTCTTCGCATCCGCGGGGGTGAGCTGGGGATACTTTCACGGGTGCCCCCTCTCCGTCTTCCTCAACGTCCTGGAGAGGAAGGTCTTCGCCAAGCTGCCGCTGAGCGCCAAGGAGGCCGGGTCCGAGGGCAGGAGGGCCTTCTTGGCCAGGAACGACCTCCAGGCCCACGTCACCAGGTCCATGTTTGACCTGCTCGTCACCCAGAGATACTTGTCCTCGGACTGGATCCTGAAGACCATGCACCTCAGCTTCCACTTTGAGTACCTAAGCGAGTCCTTCGCGGAAGGCAAGGCGCCTGGGTCCCTCAGACTCGAGGAGTGGGACTTCTTCCTGGACAACTTCTTGGGACACTGCGTGTCTCAGAAGGGAGTGGACAAGAGAACAAACCTTGCGCTGGCTGCGGGGGACAGGGGATGGGGTGAATAGATCGCTGAGGCCGTCGAGGCCTTCTCCGGGGGTTGCCCCGACCCGGGCGCCTTCGATTCGGTCCGGGAGGGCTTTGGCAAAATGAGGAAGCTCGGGATGGAGCTGCCACTGGAGGAGGTTCTGAAAAAGCTGGACCAGGCACTCGCAGAGTCGGAGGATGAGTCGAGGAGGCATTGGAGGTTCGCCGCGGTTCTCTTCGTGGTCGGGTCGTGCCACAGGGAGCAGGAGCTCGTGGCCCTGTGGCTGATGCGCCGCATCATCACGATGGACTATGCCACCTCAAGCGCCACCCAGTCCGCGGTCTTGGCCGACCAGATGGAGATTCTGGACAACAGGATCCCTCTGTTGCTGGGCAGCACGAGCGTGAACTCGCTCCAGGTAAGCAAAGGAAAGGCAGAATCTTCTGTCTCTCTCAGGCGCGCTTTTTTGGTTTAAGGCTGACGCGCTCTCTTTCTTTCCCTCTCCCTGCCCAGCTCATCGAGCAAGCCGCGCTGAGGTACTCAATGACTTTCCAGAAGGTGACCACGGGGAAGATGAAGATGAAGAACATGTGGCAGGTCGCCGCGGCAAAGAGCACTCGGAGCAAGAAGCTCCACACCCAGGAGGTGAGAACGGCCACAGACAATAAAAAATATTTGCGGCCTCGCTGACGTGTCGCCCTCCCCTGCCTCTCGCCCTAGGTCTGCGTCACGAGCGTGTACGATCTGTGCCCGCTGGACGACAAGAAGCTCGACAAGTTCCTCTTCAGGAATGTAGAGGATGGCAACTGGCTCGTGGTCAGTGACATTGATGTCGAGAATCCGGAGCATCACAGGGTCTGCCAGACATTCCAGGAGATCTTGGCCCCCCAGCTCTTCCTCTCGCCGCCAAAGTCCAGGTTCAAGCTCGTCCTCTGCGTCAGCTCATACGTCGGCTTCAACCCGCACCTCCACTCGGCGGTCACCGCGGTGGCCCACCACCCGCTGTCCTCCACCTCGCTCAACATCTCCTTCTACGCCTGCAAGTGCCTACCGCTGATGTGCTCGGGTGCGCTGTGGCAGCGCGGTGAGGTAGTCGGCATCCACGAGAAAACCTCGATCACAAACCCCGCCCTGCTGGGGTCGGAGGTCCTGGACCTCTTCGAGGCCTACCAGGCCTACGCAGACAGGTCCCTGCACGAGGCTGCCAAGGAGATCACCCACGAGGAGGACCGCGTGGCGCTGCAGCAGAGGACCCAGACGCTGCTGACGGAGGAGTCCGAGCTCGGGGCGGCGTGGAGGGGCTACGCCATCATCATTGCCCTCGTCCAGATCCTGGTGGGCGACAGGCAGGCCATCGGATGCGGCGTTCCCAAGGGAAGACGGCACCTTGAGCCGAGCCACTTTGAGTTCATCGCGGGGGTGCAGGCGATCAAGGTCTGGCTGGACGCCCTGAGGGCCAAGTCGGAGAGGAGCAACGAGTACTCTCAGTCCACGCTGTCGCTGGACAGGATTCTCGGGGCGGAGAGCATCAAGTCCATCTCCAGTGGCATCATTGGATCTGTGTACGGCCCGCTTTACGGATGTGTTCTCTTCAGGTGAGGAAAATAGGGATGAATGAGAGGGACGTGATTCTCTTTCCCCCCCCTCCCTCGGAAGAAAAGAAACCCCACAGGAAACAGAATATTGACCGACCCTTCTCTCTCTCTTCCTCCCCTTCCCGGCTCAGCGACAACCCCCTGGAGAGCAACAAGGTTGTCTACAGCTCAGAGGACTTCCACCTAATGTTCTGGACGGCCATGTACTCCCGTTACTTCACGTACGACATCCTGAAGCCGAGCTTCATGTACAAGCTGGCCACGGTGGGCAGCATGCTGACGCAACCAAAGGAGAACGAGGAGAGCGTGTGGGTCAACACGAGCCAGCAGACTTATCCGGTCAGGGCGATGGCCAAGGCAGGAAACTCGCTGATGGCGATCGAGGACTTCGTGGATACCGTGCTGGCGCTGCCGGCGCACTCACTGTCGTCCATCTCGGACCTCAGCTCGGTAGCGATCGGCCAGGTCACCTTCTTCAAGAGGAATCGAGACTTTTCCAGCGAGATTTCCTCCCTGCGGAGCCTCCTCCTCCACCGGCGGGTCTTGCCCATGGCGGCGGAGGGGGCGGCGGATTTGCGCACCAAGATCGACGCCATAGCGCGCCAATGCCGGTCCCTGCACTCTCGACTCCACGAAGGCCCGCCCCTGCTGAGCTCGTCTCGGGGCCCTCAAGACCACGGCAGGCTCTTGTCCACCCTGGCGGAGTTCTTGAGGTCAGAGGTCGAGGCGTCCCTGGCACTGCTCTTCAGGGTCCTATCGGACCTCGGCCGAGGCCTCCGGTTCTTGGACGACCTCGGGGACAACTCCCACGGACCCATCGGCACGGACCTCGACACGCTGCTCTGTCTGCACATGGACTACGTTCCGGACGGGTGGAAGGTCTCCAAGATTCCCTCGCGGTCGCTTGACCGCGGGTTCACGTATGGCTCCCTCGCGTCCTGGAGGCGCCAGCTCGACCAAGGCGTCGACTTTATCTTCGCGCTGTGCGACGACATTGAATCTGGAAAGACGAAGCTCCACTTCGACCTCAGGCGGCTCCTCAACCCGAGGCTCTTCTTGGACTCCCTCAGGCTAGGCTTCTGCATGCAGGGCCAGGCCGAGTACCCATCCCTCCGCTACGACTTTGTCAGCGAGAAGGTGGGGTCCGAGTCCCCGCTGCAGACCAGAAAGGAGCATCCCGACATCATCCTGCTGGGCCTGAGCGTATCCAACGCCATCTGGAACGAGAACACTCAGCAGCTCCAAGACATCAGGATGCAGCTTGACACGACGGCCGAGCTCGCAGCGCAGGGATCGCACCACAGGGACCAAGTCCAGTGCAGCAGACTGCTCCCGGCCTTCAGAGTCTTCCCCTCGTGCGAGACGGAGTCGCTGTCAAAGGTGGACGTTCCGGCCAACATGATCGCTCACAAGTCGCTCACCGCTGGGGAGACTACGGGGGAGGCCTGCGACCTGCCCGTGCTGGTGTCCTGCGTCAGCGACGAGCTCGAGCAGCACGCGGATGGGCTGGTGTGCACGCTGAGAATTCCAAGCAGGAGGTCGACGTCCTACTGGCTCAGGAAGGGAACTACGGCCTTCCTGCACAGGACGTGATGACGACGACGACGGCGACGACGGCGACGGGTCCGGGGGGGGACGTACAACACCCAAACGTGTATCTTACGTGCAAACGCACACACACACACACACACACACCATTATGTATAATTATTAAAGTAAATATTTGTACCATCATACCTTGAAAGACACCACGCACTCCCGTCTCGGACGCGACCGTTATCCAGGTTTGATGACATCGATGTAAGTCTAGAGTCATGTTCGGTTTGAGAAGTTACATCACGATTCCAGCGTTTGTTTTCTACTCGAGGAGGCGGCAGGCAGCCAGACGGGGGACCGAGAGAGGGGAGAGGCTCACCAGAAGTGCGAGCGTTTTGGCGCCCGACGGAGCAACCGAGGAGGGTGAAGAAGACCCATCACGCGAGCGAGTGACCGAGCTTGGTCGGTTTCACGATGGCAGACTCCGCAAACCAGGCCTCAGGGGAGGCGCCCATCCCGGTGACGATTATTACGGGGTTCCTTGGATCGGGGAAGACGACGCTGTTGAACTATATTCTGACGGCCGAACACGGGCACAAGATTGCTGTGATCGAGAACGAGTTCGGTGAGGTCTCCATCGACGACGGCCTCGTCCAGGTCGATCGCGTGGCGGAGGAGATCCTCACCTTGGACAACGGATGCGTGTGCTGCACGGTGCGCGGCGACTTGGTGAAGACCATGCACAACCTGCTCGAGAGGAAGGACAACTTTG
>Ga0163109_10002543_pt1 | contig 14204 bp, 8 predicted proteins | sample CRUFie1St13metaG_FD_108704 | JGI IMG/M metagenome (GOLD analysis project Ga0163109, IMG submission 108704) | Marine microbial communities from the Costa Rica Dome - CRUD Field 142mm St13 metaG | ecosystem: Environmental > Aquatic > Marine > Oceanic > Photic zone | place: Costa Rica: the Eastern... | reverse complement strand
GCAGTGAACTTCGTAGTTGATTGGTTTTTACATAAGACGAGCGGTATTCGAGATGAACAGTAAGAGTAAAAAGGGAGAAATTCTTCTCGAAATTAAGGGCCTCAAAATACAGGGCTTTTCTGACGAAAAATGGCATGACATTGTAAATGGCGTGGATATTTCTCTTCGCCGAGGAGAGGTTATGGGTCTGATCGGTGAATCAGGTGCGGGGAAGTCTACACTGGGTTTGGCTGCAATGGGATATACGCAGCCAGGATGTCGTATTACCGATGGGGAAATCAAATTTGATGGCGTTGATCTTGGCAAGTTAAAAGAAAATGAAAAGCGTAAGTACTGGGGAAACAGAATGACGTACGTTGCTCAGTCTGCTGCTGCCTCGTTTAACCCTGCGCATCGTCTTATAAAACAAACTACAGCTTCTGCCATTCGCTCGGGTTTTAGAGAAGCAAATGAGGCCTACAAGGACGCAAAAGAACTTTATAGGACCCTAAATTTACCTGATCCAAATAATATTGGGGATCGTTACCCTCATCAGGTATCGGGTGGTCAGCTGCAACGTGTTATGACCGCAATGGCAATGTCACCGCGTCCAGATTTAATTATTTTTGACGAGCCGACGACTGCTCTTGATGTGACAACACAAGTAGAGGTTTTGTCTTCAATGCGTGCAATTGTCGAAGAGTTCAACACTGCGGCGATCTATATTACGCACGACTTAGCGGTCGTAGCTCAAATGGCGGATTTTATAAAAGTGCTTCGTTATGGTGATGAGGTGGAAGAAGCACCTACGAGAGAGATGCTTAAAAACCCAAAAGAAGCTTACACAAAGTCATTGTGGTCAGTTCGATCATTAGAAAAAGACATTGTATCTCCACAGGCGCCAATCTTAGAAATTAAAGATTTGGATGCTGCATACGGATCAACAAAAGTTCTTCATAAAATTAATATTTCTGTCCCCCGTGGTTCCACTGTCGCTGTAGTGGGAGAGTCAGGGTCTGGCAAATCGACTGCAGCGAGAGTTATCACTGGTTTACTGCCACAAATTAGTGGTGAGGTAAAATTTGAAGGTGTAGATTTGCCGCCGAAACTCGAAGATCGATCAAAAGAACAAAAGCGTAGAATTCAAATGATTTATCAAATGGCTGATACAGCCATGAATCCAAGACAGACTGTACGAGAAATTATCGGCCGTCCCTTAGAGTTTTACCTTGGCATGACGGGATCTCCAAAAGATTCTCGGGTTTTAGAGCTCTTAGAAATGATTGAGCTCGATGGGCGTTTTTTGGATCGTCTCCCAAGTGAATTGTCAGGTGGGCAAAAACAGCGAATTTGTATCGCACGTGCTTTGGCGGCAGAGCCAGAATTTGTAATATGTGATGAAGTTACTTCTGCGTTAGATCAGATAGTACAGGAGGGAATTCTCAAACTGTTAATGCGACTACAGAAAGATCTGAATTTAACGTATCTTTTTATAACGCATGATATTTCAACCGTCAGAGCAATTTCTGATCAAGTTGTAGTTATGAACTTGGGTGAAGTGGTTGAGCAAGGGTCAAAAAATGAGGTTTTTAACCCACCGCACCCGCCTTACACTGAGCTTTTATTATCCTCTGTCCCAGAGATGGATCCAGACTGGTTAACGAATTTAAACTCTGAGAGAACTTAGGTTAAAAAAGTGTTTATTTAATGAGTGATATATATGTGCCCTCAAAAGAAATTCCGGCCAAGTAGCCTGACTGATTAAATATAACAGTTATCAGACTTTGACCGTCGGATATTTGACCAAAAATATCTGTCACACTTTGACCAGCTTTGGCGTAACTTGCAGTGCCCTGGAGAGAAAACTTTTGCCCATTTTTTATCTCGAATAAGGTTTCCAGGTCCATAATGTAAGTAATCTGGGAATAGCTTTGTCCACCAATATTAGGGCCTACATTGCCGCCAACCATTCTTATTTGATTAACTATCTGCTTATTTTCGACCAAGTATCCTTCTGCATAATTTCCACCAAATATAAAACTGCCTTTTACGGCTTTTGGAAAAATAATTTGAGCTACTGAGCGTTGATGGATATCATCATTTCGTAGGCTAAAACTTCTGGCTATTTCTGAAGTTTTAAAAGCATCTTCTGCATAAACCTGTGCATTTTGCGTCAGCTCGTCTTTGGTTCGAGTAATTTCAGAACATGATGCTACAATAATGATTAATAAAGCTAAAAATACGTGGTACATATTTTTTTCAATCCACAAAGGCTTCTGTTCGTATTCTAACTATAAGTAGCAGTTGGCTTTTGCAACTGCTACTATTTAAAGGCTTTTAGAAGTAATCTAGAATCTATATGCTAATTTAATCCCATATGAAGTAACGCTGTTATCTGTAAATGCACCAGGAATTCCGCTTGTGGTTACAGTTTTGTCTCCGACGTTTGTCAGTGCCATCCCGCCGCTTATTTCTGTTCCAGAGCTTAATGTGTAGCGTGCGCCGAATCCAATAGTGTCATATCCATCTGTGGTGGAAAGTAAAGAGGTACCTGTTGCTTCTGAATCAGCTTCAAAACTGTAAGAAGCGGATACCGATAGTTCGTCAGATATTCGTCGCCCCACACCTATTGAGTATGTTGTTGTATCAGAAAAACTTGATGTAGGCGCAGCTTGTGTTTGAGGTGCAACCGCAATTTGGTGGTTTGACCAATCTGCTCTTCTTATCGATCCAAAGACCAGCGTGTCCTCGGCAACACCGGATTGAAAATTAATCGTTTGGTAATCAGGAATTGATCCTGTGGTATTACTGGTAGCTGCTCCGAGTAAACCGCCCGTTGTTGCCAGTTCAAATGTTACATCTTGTTCTACAATATACTCTACGCGAAGTGCTATATCCTGTCTTTCATATGCTACCCCTGCGATGTAACCAGTTTCTGATCCACCAGTTACTGTAGCTGCAGTAGTTGCACCAGATAACTTGAAAATATCGGCAGTTGCATCGGCTACAGACGTTCTTTTCAAACCTCCTAATACACTAAAGTTATCGTTTACCGAATACTTACCCATAACGGCCAAAGCGCCAATTTCTAAATCTACCATTGGCCCAACAGCATTAAAGCCGGGAATTTGTGAACCTGCGCCTTGGTAATTTAAGTTTATTCCAGCTTGATTGTATTGTGCAACACCAACGGCAACTTTATCATTCACGTCAAATTTTACGGAAAGTGCTGCGCCAGAAACATCACCATACATAGAGCTCGTTGGAGCAAACATATTATCCGTAACATCGTAATTACGGTTTGAAAATGTAAAATCAGCGTATCCACCTGTCTCGAACATAAATGCTGTAGGCAAGGCCGTCCGTTCCATACCACCTGACATTGCCATAACAGGTAATAGCGTAGATGTGCATAATAGTGTTGCTAGTGTTTTCATGAATTCCTCCCTTGTGTTGGCAAGAACTGTGTACTTATACAAGCGTCTGGTCAAGTTTATTTATATTATTAACTAACTTTAGTAATTATTATTATTCCAGTTTTTTTGAAGTAGTCTAAGAAACAAAAATATGTTGTGTGTTGAGGGTTGTGAATAATAAATTCTGTTTAGTGAGTGAATGTAAGCATTATTTAGGTTTTTGGAGGTAAGTTTTTCTAAAGAGTTATTCCTTGAATGCTTTATCTCGCGTTTTTGATATCGGCTGCCAAAAATAATCTAATATTGTGCGTTTTCCCGAAAGTACGTCTATTGATGCGACCATGCCAGGAAGAATTACCACTTCTGATCCGTCATCTTCGTATAAAGTGCCCGTGATAGATACATCTACTAAATAATACTGTTCCCCAGTTTGCTGATTACTAATTGCATCTGCAGAAATACTAAGCACGCTTCCATCTATTCTACCAAACTTGGACGGATCATAAGCAGTTAAAGAAATTTTTACATCTTGTCCGATTACGATGTCTGCGATGTCTTTTGGGTCAATTTTTGTTTCAACAATCAAATCTGAACCAGTTGGAACAATTTCTAAAAGTACTTCACCGGTGCTGACGTATGCATCTGCAGTAGTATAATTTATTCTATTGATAACTCCATTTACTGGTGACTTAACCGATGTTCTTTCCACACGACTTTCCAAAGCTGGTACTCTGGCTTTTAATTCTGCCAGTTCACTCTCTATTGCTGATAGATCTGTTAAGGCGCTAGTTTTGTATGCTTGTCGTTCTGCTTTCAGTTGCTCATCAATTTCATCTAATCCAGATACTAATCTTTTTTGACCACTCTCTGCACTATTAGCTGTTCCTATGCTTGCCTCTTCATCACGGCGTAAGGCGATGAGCCTTGTTTCAGGCGCTAATCCACTTCTCACCAAGGGCTCCAACGTAGCTATTTCGCGCCTAATGAGCGCCAATCCATTAGAAGCTGCTTGATATTGGATCTTTAATTCTTGAACTTCATTTAATTTCTGTATTCGTCGTTGCTGTAAAATTGCAGATTTTGTATTAAGGTCGTCTAGTCTTGCTCGGTATAAAGCTAGTTCTGTAGATACTGCATTGGGCGCTGCTTCCAAAAGGTCATTTGAGAAATTAGGCGTGATATTTTCTACTTCTGCTTTTAGTCTTAGTGCTTTAACCTCTAAGGTTGAATATCGCTTTTGGGCTTGGTCTAGTTGGGTTTTTGCATCAACTGGGTCAATATCAAACAATAATTGATCAATTTCTACAAAATCGCCCTCACTTACATAGCGCTTTCTTATGACCCCTGGTTCGGACGATTGAACAAGTTGATTCTGAGCTTCTGATACTGTTTTCCCAGAGCCTCGAACGACATTGTCGAGTTCTGTCACTGCCGCCCAAACAAATACAACTGAGATAAGAGTTATTATAACAAGTAATAAGATCGATGATGAGTGGCGCTGCTTTCCTGCAAGTTCTTTTGCAAGTTTCTTAAATTCCACATCACTCATTTGTTAACCACCTTCTTTATCCCTAACTTTTCTGGTGTTTGGTCTGAAATAATTTTACCGCCATCAAGCACAAAAACCCTATCTACCATTGTTAAGATAGGGTTGCGGTGGGTAACGATTAGCATAGTTTTTTCTCTGCTGAATTCTGTTAAAGATGCCACGACTTTTTGTTCGGTTCCTTGGTCCATTGAACTCGTGGGCTCGTCCAAAAGCAAAATTTTGGGGTCATGCAGTAGGCTTCTTGCCAAATTAATGGTTTGTCGTTGGCCTCCCGAAAGTCCGACGCCACGTTCTTTAATCTCAAGATCATATCCTTTCGGTTGTGAACCAACGAAATCATCAACGCCCGCCACTTTGCAAACGTTCAGCACATGCTCATCTTCATATTCATTAAAACCCATTTGAATGTTCTCGCGAATGGTCCCAGAGAACAGCCAACTGTCCTGTAACATAATTCCAATGTTTTTCCTTATATCGGCAGCGTCTATTTGTCGTACATCTACACCGTCGATTAAAATAGCACCTGCGGTTGGTTCTAAAATACCAGCTATTAGTTTTGATAGTGTTGATTTTCCGGACCCCATTTTACCAACCAATGCAATCTTTTGACCTGCAGGTATTTTAAAAGAGATATTATTGATGGTCGGTTGACCAGCTCCTTCAAAAGTATAACTTACATTTTTGAATTCGATCTCACCGGAAAAAAGTGGCCTACTTATTGGTGACAGATCTGACGCGCTATTAAATTTCTTACCAATTAATTGAGCAAGGTTTCTATAGGATGTAAGAGCTCCATTAACTCGCGATAATGTGTTTGCAAGTTGAGAAAGCGGCCCCATTGTTCGGCCTCCTAAGATTACAGCTCCAATAAGGGCGCCTTGTGTAATTGTACCTTCAACTATTAGATATACACCAAAAAATATTGCACCTACTTGTGCATACTGCTGAACAGATGCCGCAAAGTTTACGATAAACATGCTCAGGGCGCGAATTTTATTTCCACTATCTGCTTGATTGTTGAGCGCCTCTTCATATCTTTTGCGCATTAATTTACCTGAACCGGTAGCGGTCACAGTTTCTAAACCATTTAAAGTTTCAACGAGAACGGCCTGTTTGTTCATACCACTTTCAACTGACCCTTTAGTGATACGTGCCAAGAAGGGTTGTATTCCTAGACCGACTATTATGACAAGGGGAACAGCTACAAGGAATACATAAGCCAGTGGTCCGGCAATTAGCGAAATGACATATATAAAAAAGAATACAAATGGCAAATCAATTAGAAGCACCAAAGTTGAAGAGTTAAAAAACTCACGCAAAGTTTCAAATTCTCTGATCGTGCCAGCCATTGCGCCAGTTTTTTGTCTCTGTTCAGAAGGCGAAAGCTTAAGTATTCTCTCGAATAGTCTTCGCGAAATTTCGAGATCTGCTCTTTTGGATGCTGTATCGATAAATCTTGCTCTTAGGCTTTTGATTAAGAAATCAAAGCCTAAAGCTATTACCACACCAATGCTCAAAGCGATCAGAGATTCAAATGCGCCATTGGGTATGATTCGATCATATACGGTCATTGTGAACAGGGCGGTTGTAAGAGACAAAAAGTTTGACACCATTGCTGCGACAAGTACTTGAGCATAGATCCATTTGCTTTTGCGAAATGCACTAAAAAACCAATGGCCGCTACGCTCTTCTTTTTCTCTTGAAGTAAGCTCTTTAATTAAAATTACGTATCCTGAGAAATCAGATTTAAAATCTGAGATCTCTTTCTCCTCCACCTTTTTTGTCACTGGATCTGTTAAGGAAATTTTTTTGTCGGCCGGTGGTGATAATATTAGATTAGCCGTGCCATCTTTTTTAAAACCTATAAGCGGAAAAAAACCTTCCGTTAATTTTTCAAGTTTTATGCTGCCAAAACTTGCCTTAAATCCAAAGTTGGAAAGAGCGCTCACTGCTTCTTTTGGTCCGACTGTAGTATTAGCGGTCTCTACTGCATCACGAATGGCAGCACCGCTCCTTCTGACGCCATAGTGCTTGAGCAATAAACGGGTAGCCTGGATCAAGTTATTTTCTAATTCAGAAACGCTATTTTTGGGCTCACCTTCAAGTTTGCTAGCCTCTTTAATCACGGTTTCCGCGGAAATCGTGCCTAAGGGCATTTTTTTCGATTTGTCTTTACCCGTTTCAGAGCCTACTGGTTCAGTCATGTCCGCTACCTGATCTATGCGCTGATCGCTATATATGTATTGACACACTCTAGGGCAACCATTGAATAGTAACTATTGCATTATGTGTGATTTTTGCTTTATGGACGAGAGCAATATATCTATGCAGGCAAAGACATGGTTCCCTTCCCAAACATAAGCCCAGAAATATTTTCAATAAATATTTTTGGGTGGGATTTTTCTCTACGCTGGTATGCAGTTTCCTATATTCTTGGGTTTATTTGCGCCATAAGAATAATGAAATTCTTTATTGCCAGAGAACATTTATGGAATTCAGAAGAGCCCCCCTTTTCATCTGAGCAGGCAGATTCATTTCTCACCTATCTTATCATTGGTGTTATCCTTGGAGGTAGGTTGGGATATGTACTATTTTACAACTTTAACTATTACCTTGCGCATCCATTTGATGTCCTTCGTGTTTGGGATGGCGGGATGGCCTTCCACGGTGGCTTTGTCGGGGTTGTTTTGGCGGTCATTATTTACTGCTATGCAAATGCAATCCATTTGTGGTCAGGCGCCGACCTGATCGCAGTAGCATCTCCCCCCGGATTATTATTTGGCCGACTTGCAAATTTTATCAATGCTGAGCTCTGGGGTAGGCAAACAGATAAACCTTGGGGAATTATTTTTCCTGGGGAGCGTGCACAAGATTGTATGGGCATTGAGGGCCCATGCGCTCGGCATCCGTCACAACTCTACGAGGCAGGCCTTGAAGGTCTTTTATTATTTTTTATCCTCATTGTGATCGCGTACAAAGGTGGATTTAAGAGGCCAGGTTTAATTACGGGAGTGTTTGCAGCCGTATACGGCATCTCTCGTTTTTTTGTTGAATATTTTCGGGTTCCTGATCCCCAGTTTTTCTCAAATGAAAATCCTTATGGTTTTGCCTTCCAGTTAGGTGATTTGGGGATTACGATGGGTCAATTACTTTCAGTGCCAATGATTTTATTTGGGGTCATTTTGGTAGTACGATCTAGTCGATCGAATAGTTATTGATCAGTATGCGACTGTTACGTTTCATTTTGTATTTAATCTGCGCGGCCTCCTTTGGATGGAGCATTCTCTTTTTTACTGGGCCAACCGTTTTAAAATGGGCGATTTCATATTACTCAGATGGACAAATTACACCATCCAATGTTTCTGTGTCGCCTAGGTTTGATGTAAAGATTGGAAGATTAAATTACGACTTTGAGGGGAATTCAAGCTCATCAAACCTTACTGGGTTCTCAAGAGCAGTTAAAGTTAGTTGGTCTTTCGACAATGATCAATCTTTTTTGATGTTAGAGTCCGGGCCAACCTTTATTGAAAATTTCGGGCGTGCCGATGAACTTGAAGTCAAAATTCCTGAACTTAATCTCAACGAGACACCAATAGCTATTCGGGCGCTCAATGTGCAATCGGAGACCTTTCCAGCTATTCGAGAATTAACATTATCGGGAACCTTAATTGCTGATACCTCAGAAATTAAAGAGGTTTCGGTCGAAATGTTTGACCTAACTGAGGGTGTTGTGAATTTGGGCAACGTCGAATTAATTCGGCTCGAAACGAAACTCTTGGATTTAAGCGCAAGCGAAATAATGCTTCGTGAACCTTGGTTCACGAATATTGGATCAAGAAATAGCATCAGGGATGTTGTTCAGGAGCCATTACTGATCAGTGTAAGAGAGGCGAGGTTATTTGATGAAAAACTGAGACTTAAAAAATTGGGTATAGAGCTAGATTTTCCATCTCTAGAGTTGGTCAGAGCGAGATTGAATGGTTATTTTTCCACTCAAGATATTCAGTTAAATAGTTTTTTTGTTGGAGATCTTCCAAACAGCATTCTTAACGCTGAAATTCTTTTTGATACGAGTAGGTTGAAAATAACTTCAGAGAGCAATTTTGATCTTATGTCTGGCGAAAATGCAGGTTTGACTGGGGATGCTGCTTTGACGATGTCCTTGGGTCCTAGCGCAACATCGACCAATTGTAATATTTTTGATTGCGATATTACTCATTTTTTGGCTGATTATAAATTATATTTAGATAGTGAAAGTTTATCTGGTGTGACGTCTTGTAGTCAAACTCCGTGTAAGACCCAAAATATTTCTCATAGGTTTACAACATCAAATACCACAAATTTTTTTAATAATCTGGGCCAAAGTAATAAGTTTAACCCTCTTATGCTCGCCTACTTATACAGTGTTTTTCTCTCCGGTGAAAAACTTGGTAGTGGACATGTAATAAAGTTTTAGATTTAGGTTGAGTGCGAAGCATACTTGGCATAATAGTTCATTTGGAAATCAACTTTCTCAACCCGGAATGGTAAAATGAAAAACCTATTTAGCGTCGCCTTTGTCTTATTCTCTTTACTTTCAGTCAGCGGGTGCCAGGCGCCAAACCTAAATCAGATTAAAGAAAAATCTTTTTCTTTTTTGCAATCCGAGAAAAAGTCAAGCAAACAGGGTCAGGCCGACAATTCGGCGACAACTGTTCCACTCGAAGACATACTGAGTAGTTCGTTGGCTTCTGGAGACTTGGGGTCCGATTTCAAATCAGTTCTTCAAAACGCATTGGAAAAGGATCCTGTCATTACCTCCGCACGCCGTAATCTCGAGGGAAGACTATCAGCCATTGAGGTTTCAAAGGCAGGAAAGGACTTTCAAGTTGCAGGCACTGTATACGGTGGCATAGAGGATGTAACGGATAACACCAAAGGTGTGGCTGTCGTTCTGAATGCCTCCAAACTAGTCTTTGACGGTGGGTTGTTGGACGAAAGAATTTCAGAGCAAGAATATCAAGCGGAAGCCGCTAGGCTAGATTTACATGCAACGCTAGATAGTCGTGCTGTTAGGCTTGGCAGCATTTGGATAGAATTACAGAAGTATGGAGCACTCCAAAAATTAATAGAGAACCGTTTGTCAGTACTGGACCCACTGATCAGTCAATTAGAGCGGGTCGCAGAAGCAGGAATAGGCGATGTAAGTAAGGTTGCGTCTGCACAGCGTACAGTGGCTGAAATCCGTGTGGCTCAGACAGGAATTGAAGAGGGGTTAGCTCAAGCTAAGCTAAATTTCATTAACGCGTATGGTAGTTTACCCGGTGAAGTAAATTACGATCCTGACTTTGTTTCCAAATTAGTTCCTAACGAGATTGTTGACGATATGGTTCAAAAGGCGCCGGCAATTGCTTCCAAGTATGCAGCATACCAAGCAAATGCTGCTCGAATAAGGGCATTAATGGCAAAAGACGACTTTAACGTAGATTTTGAAGTTCGAGCTACCCGCCCATTTGGGGGTAGTGGGTATGATTCGGACGAGAGTATTGGTCTTGTGGCTCGAAAAACCATCTTTAATGGTGGAATGCTTGAATCTGAGATTGAAGAGGCTGAGGCATATTTTGAGGGTGCTGCTGCGGATATCAAGGCTGCGTACAGAGAGGGTGCGCTTACAGTTGAAAATGCGCGGCAGAACATAGTGTCGATGGATAACGCAATATTGCTGGCAAGAAAGAATGCAAGCCTAACGTCAGATGAAATAATCTATTTGAGGCAGCAGTTGGTTATCGGGGGATCTACATTGGAAAGTGTGCTTTCTGCAGAGGCCCGTTTATATGACGCCGAGTCAAAAGAAATAAATTTTGATGCAGAAAAGATGAAGTCAGAGCTTGCTATTGTTGGGTCTTTGGGTTTGCTAACTCAATCTATCGGTATAATGAAATAACGGTATTTTAGAAAAGTAAGGTTGTGGTCCGGAGCTGTAACTTCAAATATGTGGGCAAACTAGGCATTTCGTTTCAAAACTCGGATTGGCTTTTTGAGGTTTTCTGACCATACATTTGTTATTTTTATCTAAAAAATTGAAATTCCATATGCTCTTATTGGCTGATGCAGGTTTGCAACACATTTTGGCTGATAAGTGTTTGACAAAGCATCCAGTAAAATTTACCTTGCTATCCAACGCGATCTACGTTTTTTCTGAGATTGCGAAAAACCGGGTACTCATGTGCCTAAAATTTGTATGGAGCAATAATATGAACATGATTTCGACAGGCGCATTTCAAACAGAAATCGACGCGACCGAAAAGCAGCAAACGTTAGCAGAGAAATTTGCTCGCGTTTGGGAAAAGAAAAATACTAAGCTAGCTAGGGCTGGTGGAATGTCACTTATGGCCTTGACATTGGCCGCTTGTGGGTCTGATGACGCAACAGTCACCTCAGATGATACAAGCTCAGGTGATGATACGACAACAACAACGGTAACCCCTTTGAGTCAGTCACTGGGCACAACGGTAGATGACATATCGGGTACAACTGGTGCCGACACGATCCGAGCTGTGGTCGATGCGGACACAGCAGGTAATGACACCCTGAACACGGCAGATGTCATCGCTTTGGGTGCAGGTTCCGACACACTTGACATTACATTTGAAGTCGCGGCCTCAACGGCTATGCCTTCCGCGACAATCACTGGCGTAGAAAATTTTATCCTGACAAACGTGTCTGGAAACGCTCTAACCATGTCTTACGCAGCAATTGCTGGTGAAGAATCGGTTACGAATGAGATGTCGACAAGTAACGTTACGGTGTCCAACCTAGCGGCTGGTACTGAGGTATCAATCGTTGGTAACGAGGTCGTTACGAATGCTAACACCGCTGCTGGATGGGTTGCCGCTGCGACTTCTGCAACAGTAAATATCAGCGGAGGCGTGACAGCTGGTACTATTACAGTTACTGGTACAGGTATTTTAGCGGAGACGTACAATGCTACTGGTGCAGACAATGTAACAGGCCTAATTACTTCGGCTGCAACGACAACAGACGTTACAATTAATGCAACAACTGGTCTACAGGGTACGTTAACAGGTACCGTGATCGATACATTGACAATTACTGGTGCTGGTGATGTTGATCTTAATGGTGCCGGGCTGGATGCTACTGTTATTACCGTCGCGGCAGGATCTGCAACGGGTGATATTGATATCGACATGGGTAACGTAGCGGACGCTACTAATCCTGGTGCAGTAGACATTGCTGACTTTTCAGTTGTGACAGGTTCTGGAGATGACGATATCGATCTTGGATCTATCAACACTGCTCGTGAGATCAGTGTAGATGCCGGTGCTGGTGATGATACGATAACAATCGGATCAGTCCTTGTAGACTCTGGTGCAGCAATTGCTGGTGACGTTATTGATGGCGGTGCCGGTACCGATATTTTGTCTATGACAGATGCAATCGCAAACGCTCATGGAGCCATTACAACGGTTTCTGGAATTGAGGAAATTACGATCAGTGATGCGCTGGCAAATGGCTTTACAACTGCCAATTTCCAGGCCGGCATTATGACGGTTAATATTCTTGGTGGTACAGGTGCTCTTGTTCTTGATGCCGGTGATAATACCGTGAACTTAACTGGGCCTCTTGCTGGTGGTGCTTTGACCCTTACTGACACCGGAACTGCAACTACAGATTCTGTGACCATCGTCAACGAAGATGAAGCTGCTGACGCATTTGGGGATCAGACGCTAACAATTAATGGTTTTGAGACAGTAAACATCGACACAACTGGTACTGGAACTGCAACTGCGCAGGATATTGGTGCAATTACAATAACTGCTGATACTGGTGGAACCGCTGCCGTGACCATTTCTGGTTCAAATATCGCAAACATAAATGGTGATGTTACAGCGGAATCGTTAGATTTATCTGGTCTTACTGCGCAAGCAGCTGGTACTGCAACTGCAGATATGACTGGTCAAAATTTGGTTGTAACTGCTGGCGGGACTGGAACAATTACAGGTTCTGCAGGTGATGACGTTCTTCTTGGTGACGCAGATGATACAACTAACATCGATGGTGGTGCAGGTGACGACAACATCACCGGTGGTACTGACGCGGAAACAATTGCTGGTGGTGATGGTGACGATACTATTGCTGGTGGCGGCGGCGCTGATACATTCACAGGTGGTGCCTGCGATGACGCAATTACATTGGGTGGTTCTCTCGAAAGCGTCGACGCTGGCGATGGAGATGATACCGTAGTTGCTGCAGCCAACTTGGCATTTGGTATGTCAGTTGTTGGTGGTGCAGGAACTGACATCTTGAGTGTTTCATCAATGGCCAGTGCTGCAATTGGTTCAAGTGTTTCAGGTTTTGAAACATTGACGATCGCTGGAGATGTCACAGTTGATTTGGACAATTTTGGTAGCAACACTTTTGGTACGGTAACTGTTGGTAACAACACCGTCACAGTTCAAAGTGTAACGAGTGCCCATGATATAACCGTTACAGGAGCTTTGGGTGGTGATTTGACAGTCACTGGTGAGGACGTAACCGGAACAGCGGATGAAATGACCATTACGATATCGTCCGATGGTGCAACTGATACAACAAATGATGTAATTGCGGCCGGTGTTGAAGTAATCAACCTTGTTATGGATGATGCAAATGATGATGCTGATCACCAAAACACTCTAGATTTAGTTGTTGATAGTGCTCACACTATAAATCTATCAGGCGATGCAGGGGTCATATTCTCAGCAGACGGCGCAGAGGATGTCGCAGACGTGACAAACTTTGATGCATCAGGGATTGTCTTGTCAGCTGTAACTGCAAACGGTGTAACGTACGCTGCAACTTACAATGTTGTTGGTGGAAATACATCAATAACGGGCTCTAACGGTGTTGACTCCTTAACAGGCGCCGCGAACACTGCGGATACTATTAATGGCGGAGACGGCGTTGATACTATTGTGTACACTGGTGGAAGTGATACGTTTACAGGCGGTGCTGGCGACGATGTTTTTGATATCAACGCTACCGGCGCAACCGACGCATATGCTACAGTCGCAGATGCGACTGCAGGTGATACGATAGACCTTGCAGCTGTCGGAACTGTTACAAACTCAGCAGACATTACAGCGGGCAATCATGATTTCACTGCCGCACAATGGAATGCGCTTGAGTTTTCATTAGGTGCTTCTGCAACGTTAGCAAACTATCTAGATGCTGCATCGAATGGTGCAGACGGTTCGACTGAAGGGCAGCTAGAATGGTTC
>Ga0163109_10002542_pt1 | contig 14206 bp, 5 predicted proteins | sample CRUFie1St13metaG_FD_108704 | JGI IMG/M metagenome (GOLD analysis project Ga0163109, IMG submission 108704) | Marine microbial communities from the Costa Rica Dome - CRUD Field 142mm St13 metaG | ecosystem: Environmental > Aquatic > Marine > Oceanic > Photic zone | place: Costa Rica: the Eastern... | reverse complement strand
TCGGGTGCAAATGCAAATAAAAAATACATAGCCAATCAGGAAAATATTAATCGATATTGTTTCACGCGTCAGAAAAATACGTTTTTAGACGTTGAATATGAGGACCTTAGCAAGATGGAAACTCCTCAAATTCTCAAAGAAACGGTTGCATTAACCCTTGACACAAATTTACCAGAGAAAAAATCAGTTAACATAGACAAATCTAAACCAATATTCATTTACAACGCTTACAATCTTGATCCTGATTGGAAAAAAGAAACTTCAGCAAATAGGATATTGCTTTTAGAGCCTTCTCATTTCAAGGAGTATCCAATGTCAGAGAAAACTATTGATTTTATTCTTAAAGTAGCGAGGGAAAACATACTGAATATTCAAGTTTACGTTGGTGAATTTGATGAATTAATAAACAATACATGTCAGTTGAATTCTGTTTATTTCAAAGAGCATCCTCTTAATAAGAATTATAAAGGCATCGAGGAGCCAAGGGATTGGATGTTTGATGTAAGGGGCTACTTTCCGTCTTTTTTTGCTTTCTGGAAAAAATGTAAAAAACAATTGAATTATTAAAAATAAGTCCATCAATATTGTCTGGTTGAAACGTGATCTTCGTTCGCAAAATCACGAACCACTCAATTGTGCAGAGAAATTTGATATTCCCTATATCATTGCGTACATTTTCGAACCTAGACTAATACACCATCATGACACAAGTTTAAGACATCTGCAATTTATTTATAACTCCATACTTGAGCTTAATAAAACTTTAAGAAAAAAAGAAAGGTCAGTACACGTTTTTTATGGAGAAGCAGAAAATATTTTTCAATTCCTGGTAAATGAATTCGAGGTAAAAAACGTTTTCAGTTATCAGGAGTCAGGCGTTCAAATTTCCTGGGAAAGAGACCAGTTAATTTCAAATATGTTAAAGGAGGAAGGTGTTTCCTGGAAAGAATTCCAAAGAGATGGAATCATAAGAGGAATTAAAAACAGAAACCAGTGGCGCAAGAAATGGTATCAAACAATGCGTTCACCCATAGTTTTCAATGACTACTCCGCATCCAAACAGATTGAGTTGCAACATCCTTTTAATTTGCCTGAAGAATTAAAAACAACATTAGAACATTACCCGGCGGAATATCAGCCTGCAGGAGAATTTAATGCCTGGAGGTATTTAAAATCCTTTGTTGAGCAAAGGGGGACAAATTATCACACTCACATATCTAAGCCGACAGAGAGCAGAGTTTCATGCAGCCGATTGTCACCTTATATTTCTTGGGGAAATATCAGTATTAAAGAAGTTTATCAGTTCGTTTCCATTCATGAAAACCGACAACAAAATAAAAGAGCTTTTTCAGCTATGTTAACAAGACTCCACTGGCACTGTCATTTCATTCAAAAATTTGAGATGGAATGCAGTTACGAAACTGTTTGTATAAATAAGGGGTACGAGCTTCTTGCTCATCCTAAAAATGAAGCAGGATTAAATGCGTGGAAAAAAGGAGAAACGGGATTTCCTTTAATTGATGCATGCATGCGTGCACTTCAAAAAACAGGATGGATAAACTTTAGAATGCGTGCTATGCTTGTTTCTTTTTTAACACATAATTTAGACCAGGATTGGAGAGAGGGTGTTTATCATCTGGCGAAATTATTTCTCGATTATGAGCCAGGGATTCATTATCCTCAATTTCAAATGCAGGCTGGTACAACGGGTATAAATACAATTCGCCTGTATAATCCTGTGAAAAACTCAAAAGATCACGATTCTGATGGTATATTTATTATGAATTGGGTTCCGGAGTTAAAGGCAGTTCCGAAGGCATATATACATGAACCATGGAAAATGACCAGGATGGAGCAGGAGTTTTGCGGCGTTACCATAGGTGAAAATTATCCAAAACCTATTGTGAATTTAGAGGAAAGTGCTCGGTTGGCCCGAAAAAAAATATGGGGGCATAAAAAACACCCGGCTGTGATTAAAGAAAAACAACGTTTACTGAATACACATGTAAATAAAAACAAAAATGCAACTCAATAAAAACGATATAAATCAGCTTAATCGAATTGAACGATTGAAAATCATCAACTCGATAACAGGAATCAAACCTGGTAATTTAATTGGAACAACGAGTGATGAAGGAGTTTCCAATCTGGCGGTTTTTAGTTCCGTAGTTCATCTGGGGAGCAACCCGTCTCTACTTGGATTTGTTTCCAGGCCTCGATCAAAAAATGCAGGACACACTCTGAGGAACATCAAACAAAATGGAGTTTACACTATAAATCATATTCACCCGGTTTATGTGGAAAAAGCACATTACACCTCTGTAAAATTTCCGGAAAACACTTCAGAATTTGATGCCTGTGGTTTCACAGAGGAATACCTCAATAATTTTAAGGCGCCTTTTGTAAAGGAAAGTAACTTTAAAATAGGTATGTGTTTGAAAGAAGTTATAGAAATTAAGTTAAACGGTACCGTTTTAGTAATTGGAGAAGTAAATAAAATAATAATGCCCGACAATACTTTTGTTGACGATGATATTGATCTGGAAGCATCATGTAGTGTAGGAATATCTGGTTTAAACACTTATTATTCATTGAAAAAGATAAACAAATACCCTTATGCTCGTTTGAGTGAAATACCTCAGTTTTAAAATGAAAAAAGAACATCTTCCAACGAAAATATGCGCAGTATGTAAACGTCCGTTTACGTGGCGTAAGAAATGGGAGAAAAACTGGGAAGAAGTTAAATATTGTAGTCAACGCTGTAGAAGAAAAAAATGAAAGAAGTTAATATCGTTTTTCCGCATCAACTCTTTAAAGAATCTCCACTGCTAAGATCGGAGGCGCCTTTTTATATTGTAGAAGAATTTTTATTCTTCAGACATTATAAATTTCATAAGCAGAAGATTCTTTTTCACAGGTGCTCGATGAAAAAATATGAATTGTTTTTAATGGCTCAAAAAAAGACGGTTCATTACATAGATGCAGATGACGTACTTGCTGATGTTAGTCAATTAATTCGTAAAATGAGTGAAATTGGCGTGGGCAGAGTAAACTATATTGATCCAACAGACAATTGGCTGGAAAAACGGATTTCGTCTGCATTGAAAGAGAAAGGAATGTCATTGAAATGTTTCGATTCTCCTCTTTTTTTGAATCAAAAAGAGGAACTGTCCGAATTTTTCAAGAAAACCAAAAAGAAGTATCATCAAACCAGTTTTTATATTGATCAGAGAAAAAAAAGAGCTGTACTCATTGATGATAACTCTCAGCCATTAGGAGGGAAATGGACTTTTGATACCGAAAACAGAAAGAAATATCCATCAAAAAAAATTCCACCCGGTATTATTTTTCCTGAAAAAGATGAGGTTTATGATACCGCTCATGAATATACTTCTAAACATTTTGAAAGTCATTATGGAGAATTAACCGTTCACCCGTTATATCCTACCTGTCACAAGACCGCTGAAGAATGGCTGAATCAGTTTTTGAGAAACAGGTTTGATGAATTCGGACCTTATGAAGACGCTATTCATAAGGATTATTCAATTTTAAATCACAGCGTTTTAACTCCGATGCTTAATGTTGGGTTACTTACTCCACAGAAGGTGCTTGATGATATTATTAAATATGGTTTAAACAACAATGTTGCTGTAAATTCACTTGAAGGTTTTGTGCGACAAATCATGGGGTGGAGGGAGTTTATTCGTGGAATGTATGAATCCAGAGGAAGTGATGAACGGACTTTTAATTTTTGGCGGTTCAGTAGAAAAATACCGTCTTCATTCTATGATGGAACCACAGGAATTCCTCCTGTTGATGATACCATTAAAAAGGCATTGAAAACAGGATATTGCAATCACATAGAGCGTCTCATGATTTTAGGGAATTTTATGCTTTTGTGTGAATTTGACCCTGATGAAGTTTATAAATGGTTTATGGAGCTTTTTATTGATGCCTACGACTGGGTGATGGTTACTAACGTGTATGGTATGAGTCAGTTTGCGGATGGCGGTTTGATGGCCAGTAAGCCATACATAAGCGGGAGTAATTATATTATAAAAATGAGCAACTACAAAAAAGGAGAATGGCAAAAATACTGGGATGGCCTTTTCTGGAGGTTCATGGACAAACAAAGAACTTTTTTCCTGTCCAATCCGCGTCTGGGTATGCTGGTTCGAATGTTTGATAAAATGCCACCAGAAAAACAAACTATGCACTATCAAAATGGAGAGGAATTTCTGAATTCACTATGCAACTGATTAATACGCCTGAGAGTAATATCATAAAGGTTCCTATCGAATAAGAGTTACAGTTCCCACGAGTTGTTTTTTCTCTACTTTTTGATATTCAGCATAACCGCTGTACATTATTTTATATGCGTAAACATCCTGTTGTGCATCTCTGCCGTTAACAGTTCCATCCCATTGAACTTGTGGATTTGTCGAGGTAAAAATAAGTTCTCCCCATCGGTTATAAATAAGGATTTTATAGTTCAGAATATTACGCATTTTTGGTTCAAACGTATTATTTTTTCCATCGTTGTTTGGAGTGAAAGCATTGGGGACAAAAAATGTCATCGGGCAAAAATCGACAACGTCAACACTTGATTGAATGGAGCATTGCGGATAAAGAAAAAGCGATGCATAATACGTCCCTTCTGATGTTACAAGTAAAGTACTGTCTGTTCTGCTATTATAATCATCCCATACAACATCTGCTTTTGTAGGAATATCAACCATAAACGGATTGGTGAATTCGAAACAGTTTATAAAATCCTTTGGATTTGGTTCCTGAGGATATGGTAAAAAGGTAGCGGTGAAAGAAGCTGAGTCGGCGCAGTAAAATCCAAAAGCTTCATTGGCCGCAATAACTTTGTAATCAGCAGTTGTCGTAACGGTTATGGTTTTACTTTTTTCTGTTGTGTTCCATGAGATTAGTTGAGCATCAACATCAGCGGTTAAATCAATTTCATCACCCTCGCAGGCTATTGAATCTCCCTGGATTTTAAATGGATCGGGCTGCTGTACTTCTTTTACAAAGGCACTGTCTTTTTGCTGACAATCGTTTTCATCCGTTACAACTACACTATATTTTCCAGGGTCACTTACTGAAATGGTGGGAGTGGTTCCGGCTCCTAAGTCACCCCACAGATATTGAATTGCCGTAGAAGATTCCGCAGTTAAATTAATACTGTTAACATTTGAACAGATAACCGTATCGTTGAGAACAACTCTCGGTAGAGTGTCAACATGTAAAATGCCCGTAGCGGTATCTTTACAGGTGTTTAAATCCGTAACAATTACGGTGTATCTGCCGGAGTCAATTCCTTTTGTCTGGAATGAACTTCCGGTTCCCCTTTCACTCCAGGCATATTGGTGTGCTGTTGTGGAGGTGGCTGTAAAAACGGCCGAATCTACTCCTGTACATATGGTATCGTTATTCACGCTTACTGAAGGAGGAATGTGAAAGGTTAATTCTGCTTCGGTAGAATCTTTACATGACTTTTCATCGGTAACCACAACCTTATAATCTCCGATTTCATATCCTTCGGATTTTTGTTCTTGTCCGGTTCCTTTTTTACTCCATTGATATAGTCTGGCTGTTTTAGAAACGGCATTAAATTGAATTGTATCGCCCGGGCATATGGTCGTATCATTTACAGTTACCACGGGAAGTGTATCCACAGTCAGCTGAACACTGTCGCTGTCCGAACACTTAAATTCATTATACACCACTACTTTGTATAAGAAGGTGGAGTCCACTGTGATGGTTTGCTCCTCAGTGCCTACATTCCATACAATTGAATCGTGCACACCGGCATCATAAGTAATACTGTCCCCGATACAAAAAGACGTATCTCCGGGGAGATCGATATCTGGATCAGAGTTTATGATTAACTGTATACTATCCAAACCCTCACACCCCAGCAATGTATTATACACTATCAGTTCCGCTTTGTAAACTCCTGCAGGAAAAGATGCCAGGCCAGTTATTACAAACTGACTATCGGCAGGTAGATTTGACTGAGCAACATCAGCAATACCTAAGTCATTTACCGAACTCTCCCAGTCAATTGTATATTCAACCGGGTTTCCTCCGGTAACAGAATAAGGCAAAACTGCCTTTAACTCCTTCTCACAAATCTCTACAGTATCCACGCGTACCTCTTGCGAAGCTACCTTAACAACAATGTTATCGACCCCTACAAATGCCCAGTCTCCTCTTGGCGCAAGTAAAAGTCTGTCAAGAGCTCGATTTGGTGTGAATTTAAAGGAGTATTCTTGCCATTCTGTTCTATTCGTAATCGTAGCAGATGTCCCTAAATGATCAACTTCAGGAAGTGCACTTATTGTTGTCCAGTTTGCCTGGGTTGTGGTGTTTAAAACCGGTGTTTCTCCATCTTCAATCCCAAAGAAATCGATTTCTCCATAGTTATCCCATATAGGTTGATTATCAATATGCATACTTACACCAAGAAAACTGATTTCGTATTCTTGATTGGCTAATAAATTGGTAGGTAATTCCCCTATAATAACTTCCTGGGCACTGGTGCCGCTGGAGTGATTTGATAAAGGTGAATGTAAGCCTGCATAAGCTGTTCCACCGTCAGTATGTGGTAAAATATTACTGCCTGTATTCGTGCAGATTCCAGGATTATTAATAAAAAAGCCAGCTGTATGATTTGAATTGACCCATGCAGAATTTCCAGCATATGCCTCATTAAATTTATCATTACCAGATGCAGTACAATTCACATAATCTTCAAAATCAGTCATCATTATAAAACATGGTGCAGGATCTTCCTCTTGAGTACATGCGGACAATGCTGTGCTCGCTTCATTGTTGGTTATGTCGCATTCGGGCATAAGTAATACAGGGGCCTCACCTGGATTGATACCTCTGTCGTTGACAAAAACATACAACTCATATTCACCCCAGGGAATTGCATAATCAATTGTCATGCATCCGGTTGTTGCGAGTAAAGAGGTACTGTAGTCAACTTGTCTTGTTCCAATCAGGCTGCCATCATTTTTAGGGTCTCCCTGGTAAAAACTCACATCAAAATCAAAAACCAAAGCATTATCCACTTCTTTGCAAATCTTCACATGGGCAGTTGCTGTTTCCGAATCACATGATTTCGAAACGGAGTCTATTTGTATGGTATAATCTTGTAGTCCTCGCAAAACAGGTTCTCCAATGGTATTTAAAAGTGGAGTTTGCGCACACCATAAATCCAGTCCTTTAACGCCTGCTTTATCTTGTCGAATAGTTGGTATTGTCAAATCCTCACTCACAAAAGTGGGAGTGTAATGAGAGGAATTCCATACTGTTCTGGTAGAAACCCACGGAGTTGTATCACTTTCAAAAACAACAGTATGTCTTGTATCATTAAATACATCGGTGCCGCTAATACAGCTACAAACAATTTCGGCCTCTCCATCCGCATCAACATCAACTACTACAGGCATTTCAACCCTCGTTCCTGAACCGCATAAAACTTGTGCTTTTACATTGGGCACTCCTCCATTACCTTCTCCATCCAGAATATAAAGATTTTTCTCATCTCTATATACTACTTCCATTTTACCATCTCCTTCAAAATCAAATGCTGTAACTCCTGTGCGTGATGAACCATCCCAAGAAAAAAAGCGCCATTTTTGTGTAAGGTCTTTTTCAAACAGTACTAAACATCTACTACTAACAAGTGAAATTTCATTTTCACCGTCTCCATCAAAATCAGCTATTGTAGCTCTTCCCCCAGCTTTTCCTATAACGTTTTCTCCAACCATTATGTATTCCCTAGGGGCAATGATGTCGCCAGTCCTTGGATCCCAAATATAAATAAAGGCATTAGATAAAGGAGGGGTACTGTCTTGAGGATAACAGTCAATTTTATCAGCGGCAACAACAACTACATCCATCAAACCGTCATCATTTATGTCTGCTAAACTTGTAAAACCATCCTTGTAAGTAGTAATATCAGCGATTTGTGTGGCTATAGTTATCCCATTTTCAGTGTTTGCTGGATCAGAAAGGTCCACGGCATAAACCGTATTTCCAGCAATTATTTCTACTCCATCACAGTTGGAACAAAAATCATCCGGTAAAATATCATATGCAGCAGATATGTAATCATCTGTGCACCCCTGCTTACCTCTTGGCCAATCAAATCTTTGATCAACAGTTGGAGATGCTATTATAGCACCTGTCTCTACTTCCATTACGTGATTTCCAATAAACATTTCCAATGTTCCGTTATAGTCAAAATCAACAAATTGAGGAGTTGTCCATTTTTGACCATCAAATTCGCTTTTGCCGAATTGGCCAAAATCAGCTCGATAGGTTTTCGTTAAAGTACCATTGTCAAAATCAAAACGATTAACGTACTGTGCAGAGTTATACTCAGTTGGACCAGCTATATTAGATGTATTTCCAGTAACCATAAAGATTTCAGCTGTTCCATCACCATCGATATCAACAATTGCAGGCCCATGAGCGTGATTATTATAAAAATCACCATAATCAGCCGAGGCGATTTCAGTTACGTCAAGACCGCTTAATACATGCACCTTGCCAGTATTGTAGCCAATGGTTACAATCTCTGGAATCCCATCGCTATCTAAATCACCAACTACCGGAGTTACGTAATCATTTCCCAAATTGGCAGCCGATCTGAATTTCTCTCTCATACTAAACAATAAAGGATCAGGAACATAGGGACATGCAGGTGTGTCAGCACCAAAATAAAAACCCGCACAACCATCATCAGACTGATGGCAATCAGAGTCGAAGCAATCAATTAATCCGTCACAATCATCGTCAATTCCATTATCACAAACCTCTGCAATACCTGGGCATTGAGCGTATGAACCAGGATTCATTAGAATTCCTGCAAGAGCAATACTGTATTTTATAATCTTTATTCTCAAATCGTTAAATAACAAATAAATATTTAAGCATCAATAAGAATCATTTACAATAAACTGACCGAAGGAATATCCTGCTATTCAATACAACACAAATAAATGAGTTAATCCATTACTCATTTTTTCTTCATCATTAAGCTGTGTTTGATTTAAACTATTAAAATAAATTTTGCTTCCTCTAACAATCGTTTAGAAAGACAACACAGACTGTTTGCAAATTACAAGGATAAATGATGAAGATTAAACTATAAAAACTACTTAAAACAGTTCTTAAAAATCAAAAAAAAATTATAAGTAATTTAAAATGAGTGTTTTAAGTTTATGTTTATTTGTTTTTTATTTTTACATAAATCGATGATTATGCATCACCTTGGAAAGCATGACTTAAAGAGTTTAGGATGGAAAAAAGTAACCATCTTGCATGGTTGCGAACATAAAAAACAAAGATGTAGGAATTTAACACAACCCACTGTCAGAATTAAGTTAGTACTATTTTATTTTGAAATGTAATTAAAGGAATGCTAATAAAACAGACAAGCTTACCGAATCAAGGTAACTGTACCCACGAGTTGTTTTTTTTCGAGGCCTTGGTCCTCATCATATCCGGTGTAAATGATTTTATACACATAAACATCCTGTTGAACTTCTTCATTTAGGTAAGTTCCATCCCACTGATTTTCAGGGTTCGTTGAGGTAAAAATGCGTTCCCCCCAGCGATTATAAATGATGATTTTATAGCTGACAATGTTGTACATTTTGGGTTCAAATGTTTCATTGATTCCATCCTTGTTTGGCGTGAATGCATTTGGAACATAAAAAGTCATAGGACAGAAATCTTCTACATCAACACTTACTGTAATTGAACATTGCGGATAAATGGATAAATCAGCATAATACGTTCCGTCTTTTGTTACAAGCAGTGTACTGTCTGCTCTGTTCTCGAACCCATCCCATGCGATCGAAGCATCAGTAGGGATGTCAATCATAAATGGAGTGTTGTACTCAAAACAATTCGTAAAATCTTGTATCCTTGGTTGCTCAGGATAGGGTAAAAAGGTAGCTGTAAATGAGGCAGAATCTGAACAGGTAATTCCAAAAGCTTGGTTGGCTACAACAACACTGTAAACTCCTGTGGTCGTTACGGATATATTTTTAGTTGTTTCGTTTGTATTCCAAGTGATGAGCTGTGTATTTACATCTGCTGATAAGTCAATTTCTTCTCCTTCACACGCAAACAAATCTCCTTCAATATCAAAAGGTTTCGGTTGCTGAACTATTTGTACAAGCGCATCGTCTTGTTGTTTACATCCGTTTTCATCGGTAACCATTACAGTATAACTTCCTGCATCACTCGCTGAAATAGATGAAGCTGTTCCAGATCCCAAACCTCCCCACTCGTATCCAACAGCAGTAGCGGAATAAGCTGTTAAGAGTATGCTACTGACATCAGAACATATAACTGTATCGTTTACAACAACAACGGGTAAAGTGTCTACTAATAAAACACCTGTTGCAGTATCTTTACAGGTGTTTATATCCTCTACAATCACGGTGTAGTTTCCAGCGGTTGTTCCCGATGCAGTAGGTTGATTTCCTTGTCCATTTTCACTCCATGAATATTGCAAAGCAGTAGGTGAGGTTGCTGTGAAAACAGCCGCTGGATCACCAATACAAATCGTATCGTTATTTACAGTTACTACCGGTGGTTCATGATGCGTTAAGGTGGCTTGGGTGGTATCTTTACAGTTGTTTACATCGGTAACCACAACTTTGTATGTCCCTTCAGAATATCCAATGTATGTTTGAAGTACTCCACTTGCGTTTTCACTCCAGAGGTATTCCTCAGCAGTACTTGAAACAGCTGTAAATTGAGCGGAATCGCCAGGGCAGATGGTCGTGTCACTGAGCGTCACTGTAGGTAAGGTATGGACTGTAACCTGAACACTATCACTATCCAAACAACCGAAGCTATTGGCTACCGTGATTTTATACTCTCCTGTGGCATCTACAGTTATGGATTGGCTAGTTTCTCCGTTGTTCCAGTTCCATACTTGAGCAGAATCGCTTTGTGCTACAATTTCAACGGACTCTCCTTGACAAATTCCTGTATCTATTGGCGCGACAACCTCTATAGAATGTGTTTGTATGTGTATCGTATCGTTTATTTCACAACCACCAACACTGGTAATTTCAACTGAGTATTCACCTGCAGAATCCACTAAAATGGTTTGTGATGTCTCTCCTGTATTCCATTCCCAGCTTGCAGCATCGGGATTTTGTGCATCCAATAAAACGGATTCACCCAAACATACCGCAGTGTCCTGACCAATATCTGTAGACTCGAGTTCACTTTGAACATTTATATTGATTATTCCGGCGTTGTCTGTATAAACCCCATCGTCATAAAAAGCCATATACAACTCTCCAGTTGCAGAAGGTGCGAATTTTAATGAAGTGATGTCCCTGAAATATTCCTCGAGACCAGAATCAAAGGTTCCGTTCCCATTTTGATCAATAAAAGCCATGAATCCTAAAATCGGAGGTTGTTCGAGTCCTGTTCCGCTTAGACCCGTCCAGCCGTGCGGTGTGTTGTCGTAACTTGAAATCGTATTCCCATAATTATTTGAATTGTTGTAACGATGTCTCGATAAACTTACACTCCAGCCTGTTCCAGTATTATACACCACGGTAGTAATTTCTTGTCCTTCTTCTGGACCATCTACAGGGACAAAAGTTTTGGTTCCACCATTGTATGAAATCTGATAGGGAACGCCATTTATTACGTTACCCATTTTCACCCAGCCTGCGTTTTTAGAATCAATCGTTCCTTGTGTTTGAAAGTTACAATCTTTAGTATCTATATCGGTTGCTGTGTTATTATCTGGAAAGGTATCGTTATCCGCTGTTATGGTTACGGTATTCTCCAAATCCCCCACAAAGTCTAAGGGGACAGATATATTTACAGTATAAACTACGCTATCATTTACAGGGATATCAACGGTATCAACTAAAGCTCCGTTTTGAACTCCTGAAATTGTTGAGGTGGCACCCCCATAGGCAGTAGCAGTCCACGTTATTTCTCCAGCTGAAATTCCTGAAGGAATAGGGTCTTCCACTACTCCTTTTTTTACTGGGCTGGGACCTAGGTTTTTGGCAACAATTGAATATATTGTTGTAGCACCTGAATAATATTTATCCGCACCGTCTGTTTTAGTTATACCTATGTCGGTTGGGCATGAATTCACAAGTACGGTAACACTGTCGGTATGCTTTAGAATAGCTTCAAAAGTAGGAGCGTCAATTAAGTTTGCGGCTCCGTCTCCATCGTTTGCTGAAAATAAGAACCGAGTATTTGTTTGTCCTGTCGGAACTACGTATTCTCCTGAATAATAACCCCATGCTGTTGGACCATCTGTGAAATCACCAATTACCTCATAAGGACCTCCCAATGGTCCTATTTTTAATTGCATGGTCTCATCCGTATTTCTGCCTCTGTGTGCAAATCCCCATCGTATAATTTCTCCAGGTGTTGTTTCTACATCCTGATAAAGTGCAGATGGTTGAGTGGCGTTTAATTCCGCAAAAAAAGTTCCAGAATAAGCTGGATGGCCAAGGAATCCATCTCTCCAAATTTCAATTTTATTATCGGTTGCTGTCGTATTCCAACCATCAACTAAGCTTGCATCTAGTTGTGCATTAGTACCTGATAAAGGGACATCCTCAAAGTCACTATTTACCAATAGGTCTTTTCGCGATAAAGATCGTTCTACTTTGTAAACGCTTGTTTCGTCAGGATATGCTTTTATGGTACTGTCGTTTACGTTTAAGTAGGATTCACCTGTCCAGGTAGGATCAATCATATGAATACCACCAATTAATGCTGTGTCTCCTCTGCAAATAATTAATGTATCAACTTCAATAAGTTCCACTGGACAAAATTCTACGATTGAAGGAACCATTGTGTCAACAAAGCAATCTCTTGTGATATCTGAATAGATTCTCACATTTGTTTCTCTATCCTTTTTAATAAAAATATTTTGGGATTGTTCACCTGTTTCCCATGAAACACTATCAAATCCGGTTCCCACGATGTTCCATTCAACACTGTCGCCGGCACAAAAGAAGGTATCGCCTTCCAGTTCAAATTTATTTAAGCCCACTGCCAAAATACTATCCGAAGTATCTTTACAACTGGCTAATGTGTATTCAAAGGTGTAATAACCTGTTTCTGTTGCAAATAAACTATCGTTTGTTTCGCCAGGAAGCTCAACCCCATCTTTGAACCATTGATAGGACTCGTATCTGCCAGATGGTTCAAATATATATCCGGGAAGACAGCTGGCTTCATCAGATATTTGGTTGTCGACAAAGCCGGAAAAGAAACCTCCGTATCCAGCCGCACTATTCTGCCCAACGATACTTACCAATGCTATTGTATTTGAATAAACAGCTACGTTTCCTGTCAAACCAGTAATTTTATATTGTTCGTAATCAGAGGCTGGAACGGGTGTTGCGTTTCCGATATTTTGATTTACACCATCAGCGGTTACTGTTAATGTGGCTCCTTTTGTCGTTACAATACTTATTGCTCCTCCGTAAGTTTTGGCGCCAATTTTTTCTACAAATGGAATATTATCCACAAAATTAGTTGTTCTACATGATATTGGGGGTAGAAAATTCATTCCCTGAGTTTTATAATTGTAATCATTTGATCCCATCATAAATTGATAAGCATATGAGGGTACGCTGGTTTCAATATACATTGCGCCTTGTGCGGAATACTTATTCGAAGGGATTAGATAATATTCACCAGCATTAATTGTTGTCAATACAACACCATTAACTTTTATTTCCGTATTGTCTTCATGTCCAACAATCATCACTCTTTCATGTTGGGGTGTTGTTCTTGTTAGTGCTCCCCGAACAACCGCATATTCTGTACCGATTCGATTTGCAGGGACAATTTGATCCAGACCAATGTCTACAACATTGGCGTTGGCTAGGTTGCCGCCCCATGAACCTGTGTTTACAGCGATATTTTTATTCGATGTAATTAAGCCACCTATCATTCCTTTATTTCTATTTAGAGGGGAGTCTGTGCTTTTAATTGCAAAAACATAAGTCTCTCCTTTGTTAAGAGTGATGTTAATTACATTTGCAGTTGAGGGAGCTCCAGCTCCTCTTAAAACAGGTTGTCTTGAGGTTAAATCAATACTTATTTGTGTGTTGTCTTTTGTGGCATAAATTCCCACGGTGGAAGATTTTGTTGCAAGAGAGTT
>Ga0163109_10002541_pt1 | contig 14207 bp, 15 predicted proteins | sample CRUFie1St13metaG_FD_108704 | JGI IMG/M metagenome (GOLD analysis project Ga0163109, IMG submission 108704) | Marine microbial communities from the Costa Rica Dome - CRUD Field 142mm St13 metaG | ecosystem: Environmental > Aquatic > Marine > Oceanic > Photic zone | place: Costa Rica: the Eastern... | reverse complement strand
GGCCAAGGCGTGCGCGACGTGCTTTTCCATCCAATCGGATCGTCGAGTGACCCCGCCAATGGCATCCACGTCGACATACTCTGCCGGGGCATTGGCGAGTTCCAACACCCGCTCTCCTGCCGCGGCACTCAAAAACTCACCGGTCGCATCCAACAACTTCAACGCGTTCCATTGCCGCGGGTTGTGGCTTGCGGTCAAAATGATACCGCCGTCGGCTTGCTCAGCAGGGACCGCCAACTCCACTGTCGGCGTGGTGCTCAGGCCCAAATCCACGACATCGACACCGGCGGCGTTCAACGTACCCACCAGCAGGTCCCGAACGAGCTCTCCACTCAAACGTGCATCCCGCCCTACGACCACCGTGGGCCGTGGTTGCCCGGTCGCCTCACGGATCCAGCGCGCATACCCCGTGGCAAATTTGACGACATCGGGAGGCGTTAGGCCTTCTCCGGGAGCCCCTCCAATGGTTCCTCGGATGCCAGAGATGGATGTGATGAGCATGGTCCAAAAATACCATGGCTGGGCATGAGTCGTGAAAGAAATGCCCTCGGATGTGAAAAAAGGAGTGTTCGAAATGCAGCCCGGAATCTCTTCCCGTAGTAGCTTTGATATGATGAATGAAGAAGGACGCGCTTACCGAGGCGAGCCAGCACTGCAGGGACTCGTTGAGAAGTTCGAGGCGATGGTCGAGCACGGCGAACAAGCCTTCTTCGACGTGGATGAACTGGAAGGACTGATTGAGCATTACCTCGAGCAGAAATCCATCCGCAAAGCCCACGCAGTCGCGCGATACGCGAGCCAACTGTACCCCACCAACCTCGCCCTCAAACTGAAGCATGCCCAGATTCGCATCGCTTCTGGTCAAGGCGTGAAGGCCGTGCCCCTGCTCAAGGAGTTGCTGGAAATCGAACCCCTGAACGAGGAAGTGCTCGTTACCCTCGGCGCGGTGTACAGCCAAATGTCGGAGCACAAGCTGTCCATTGACTGTTTCAAACGCGCCCTGGTCTTCGCGGACAAGGAAGCCAAGCGGGAAATCCGCATTGACATTGCGTTGGAACACGAAAACATGGGCGCCTGGCAAGAAGCCATCCGCAACCTGCACGAAGCCCTGGAGGAGGACGCCCTGAACGAGACGGCCGTCTACGAACTGGCCTTCTGCTACGAGCGGACCGGACAATTCAAACAAGCGGCATCGTTCTACGAGCAGTTCCTTGAGAAGCAGCCGTACTCGTTTGCCGCCTGGTACAGCATGGGCAATGCGCTCCAGCAATGTGGGCGCTACACCCAAGCCATCGATGCATATGATTTTGCCATTGCCATCGAAAGCGCATTCGGTCCCGCCTACCACCAGAAAGCGGAGGCCTTGGTCGCTATGGAGCGGTACCAAGACGCACTGCACACCTACGAAGAGACCCTGACGTTTGAAGACCCCTCGCCCAGCACGCGGTGCTACATGGGCGAATGCCTCGAGCGGATCGGTGATTTAGAACGCGCGGGATCCTACTACCGCGATAGCTTGAAACTGGACCCGCGGTTTGCCGATGCGTTTGTCGGATTGGGCGTGCTCGCGGACATGCAAGGGCGACTCGGGGAAGCGTGTTCTTACTTCGAGCAAGCCCTGGAAATCGAGCCCAAGCACGCCGATTACCACCTGCTGCTCGCGACGTGCCTCAAGAAACGCGAGGAACACGACCGCGCCGAAGAGGTTTACACCCAGGGGCTGCTCTTGGATATCCAACACGAAGAACTCTGGCTCGAGCGGGTTGATAATTTGCAACTGGCCGGTCGCCATGAAGACGCATTGCTCGTCATCGATGACGGCTTGTCTGCGCTTCGAGAAGCAGCGAACCTACGCTACCGACGCTTCATCAGCTTGTACGCTTTGGGCCAACACAAAGCAGCGTTTGACCTGCTTGAATTCCTTTTGACACACCACTTTGATCAGTCCGAAATTCTCCTGAATTTCTTACCTGCGCTTGCCAATGATGCGCGCTACATCGAACGGATTGAACGATTTAAACCCTGAATAATGTTCGAAATTTCGCATCTGCCTGAACGCACAACACGCCCCCGCACCAATGGCTTGACCATGGTGATGGACAAAGGGTTGAGCCTCCGGCAAGCCGAGGACCTCATCGAAACCGGTGGCGAGCTGGTTGACCTATTGAAGCTCGGTTTTGGCACGTCCTTGGTCACTCCCAACGTCGGAGCCAAGGTCAAGCGCTACCACGAAGCTGGATTTGATGTTTACTGCGGCGGCACCTTGTTCGAAGCGTTTTACATCCGCAACGAGCTTGACAACTACCTCCGCTTCATCGACAGTTTGGGCATCACCTGCTTGGAAGTCAGCGACGGATCCATGGTCATCCCCCACGACGAAAAATGCGAGCTCATCAACAAGCTCAGCAAGAATTACAAAGTGCTTTCCGAAGTGGGTTCCAAAGAAGAAGGCATCCTCATCAGTCCGGCCAAGTGGATTCGAATGATGAGCAACGAGTTGCAAGCCGGAAGCTTCAAGGTCATCGCAGAAGCCCGCGAAAGCGGCAACGTCGGCATCTACCGTCCCAATGGAAGCGCCCACGTGCAGCTGGTTAGGCGCATCTTGGCCAACGTCGCGTTGGAAGACATCCTCTGGGAAGCACCGAAAAAGCCCCAACAGGTGTGGTTCCTCCGTCAGTTTGGAGCGAACGTCAACTTGGGCAACATCGGACCGAACGACCTGATCCCGCTGGAGTGTTTGCGGCTCGGGCTACGCGGAGACACCTTCTTCGAGCACCTGCCCGATGGGCTGGCGGAAGGCAAACGCCTCGTGAACGACACCGTCGAGGAAGACTAACCCCAAGCCCTAACCCATGCAGCCTCCCGTCCCTACCATCACCCCGCATGAAGTCCAGCAATGGAAACAGGACGGACAGACCTTTTCGTTTTTGGACATCCGCGAAATCCATGAGGTGACGGTCAGCCGCCTCACGGAAGTCCACATTCCGATGGCGTTTTGCCTGAGCCGGCAAGCGGAGATTCCGCGGTCGCATCCCGTTGTGGTGTATTGCCGCGCCGGTGCGCGATCGGCAGCGACCGTCAGTGCGCTGATGACGAAATATGGGTTCGACAACCTCTACAGCTTGGAGGGCGGCATCACAGCGTGGTGCGCGGCATTTTCTCCCGAAGAAGAAGTGGGATGAAACGCCACCTCGGGATTTTCTTGCGCGGCATGGCCATGGGGGCAGCGGACCTTGTTCCCGGCGTTTCCGGAGGAACCGTGGCCTTGATTACGGGGATTTACGACGACCTCCTGCAATCGATTTCTGCCGTGTCATTGGGGTTGGTTGACACCTGGAAAAACGAAGGCTTCCAAGGGGTCTTGCGGGCATTGAACGCCCCCTTCCTGGTGGCCTTGGTCGCTGGAATTGGCACCAGCATTTTCGCACTGTCCGGCCTGCTGCACCACCTACTGGAACACCACAAAGCGGCCTTGTTCGCCTTTTTCTTTGGGCTGGTTGGGGCTTCCATCCCCCTGGTCGGCCGCGAAATCACGCAGCGCACTGCCCCCACCGCCGCGCTGTTCATTGCGGGAGCAGCCATCACATTCGGCGTGGGATCGTTGCCGCCGCTTCAGGTGGAACCGAGCTTGGCGTACCTGTTTGCCTGTGGAGCCATCGCGGCTTGTGCGATGATTCTGCCCGGCATTTCAGGCAGTTTCATCTTGCTGCTTCTGGGCGTGTATGGCGCCATCATCGGGGCCTTGAAAGAGCTGGATTTCGTGGTCATTGCCACGGTTGGCGCCGGCGCCATCAGTGGACTGCTGGGGTTTAGCAAAGGACTCAAATCCCTGTTGGCCAAAGCCCGCAACCAGGTCATGGCGATGTTGACCGGATTACTGCTGGGTTCATTGCAAGCCCTTTGGCCATGGAAGGAAAACGCACTCCTGCTTCACACCCACAGCGACGGCCGTGAAACGTGGCTTCAAACGAATGCCTGGCCGGACTCCGGTGAATTGCTCATTTGCCTCGCCTGTGCTGCAGCCGGCGCGGGGCTCGTCGTTGCCTTGCAGCGGCTCGGAAACCGCTTGGCCACATGAGCATCACACGCCGGTTTGGTGTCCTGGGTCGGTCCTTGGCCCACAGCCAATCGCCGGCGCTGTTTGCCGATCGCTTCAGCGCTTGGGGCATCAACGACGCGTCGTACGAACGGTTTGAACGCGCGAACCTCGAGGGCTTTGGAGAATGGTTGCAAACCGAAGCTGAGGCGTCTCCGGCCTTGATGGGACTCAACGTGACCATCCCGTACAAGCAATCCATCATTCCGCTGTTGCAAGATTTGACTCCGACGGCCCGCGCCATCGGTGCGGTCAACGCCATCAAGCCCGGTGCGAACGGATGGATCGGGCACAACACCGATGCGGAGGGCTTCATGAAATCACTCCGCCCCTTTTTGACTTCGGCGCATGACCGGGCGTTGATCCTTGGCAACGGAGGCGCCGCGGCGGCCGTTCGGTTTGGGTTGCAATCCCTGGGCATCGACGTCGTCCACGTCACGCGCTCGCCGATTGAATGGGAAGCGATGCGGTACGACACCTTGAATGCCGCCTACCTCAGGCACTGCAAACTGGTTGTGCAGTGCACCCCGGTGGGCACCTACCCAAATACCGAAGCGTGCATCGATTTGCCTTGGGACGGGTTGACGCCTGAGCACCTCGCCGTGGACCTCGTGTACAACCCGGCGCAGACTGCGTTCCTTAAGCGCGCTGAAGCGGCGGGAGCCAAAACAATGAACGGCAAAGCCATGTTGATTGCGCAAGCGGAAGCGGCGTGGGAATGGTGGAATGCAACCACTTGATTCCGGCCTCGCCCGTGTATTTTTACAGCTGCATGCACGCCGACGAATCCCACCTTCCACCCACTGAACAATCCGGGCCACACCAAGGACTGGAATCCAAGTCCATTCCGGAGTTGGTCGCGGCCATGCACGGGCAAACGCAAGCGGCGTTTGATGCGGTCGGTGCAGCGCTTCCACAGGTGGAGCAATTCATAGAAGCCTTGGTGCCTCGAATGAAAGCGGGCGGACGGCTTTTCTACATCGGTGCCGGAACCAGCGGCCGATTGGGCGTGCTCGATGCCAGCGAATGTCCGCCAACGTTTGGGGTGGATGCCACCAAGGTGCAAGGGTGGATTGCCGGAGGCGATGGCGCCCTGCGGGTAGCAGTGGAAGGCGCTGAAGACGACCCCGACGGCGCGTGGCTCGACTTGGCTTCCGCACAGCCGACCCCACAGGACACGCTGGTTGGCATCGCCGCTTCGGGACGGACGCCATACGTAGTGGGCGGCTTGAAGGCGGCCCGGGTTGCGGGACTGCTGACGGCTTGCGTCACATGCAATCCCGATTCAGCCGTGGTCCAAGCAGCGGAGCATCCGATGGTTGCGGTGACCGGTCCGGAATTTGTCACGGGCAGCACCCGGCTCAATGCGGGAACGGCCACCAAGTTGATCCTCAATTTGATCAGCACCACGGCCATGATCCAACTCGGTCACGTGGTGGGTTCAAAAATGGTGGACATGAAGCCTTCCAATGCCAAACTCCAAGAACGCGGCGTGCGCATGATCCAAGAAGCCACGGGCGTTTCGGCGGAGGAGGCAGCAGCATCCCTCGAGGAGACCAACGACGTGCGCGCGTCGATTGCGCAGTTGAACGAACGAGGATAGGCCATGCACACCCTGGAACCGTATTACGCGTGGCGCAACCACTACGTAGCGAGCAACGACCCGCGAAGTCCTTTTTTTGACCGGACCTACAGCGAGTTTGAGTACTCAACCAAAGTCTACAATTACTTCATCCATCCGCAGTGGGACTCCATCCACTCGCCCACCTTGTTTTGCAAAATCTTATTCGTCGATTACGAAGAACGCTTTGCCATCATTGAGTTCATTGGCGAATGGAACGATTGCCTGTACAACGACATCATGCAGCTCAAACGCGAGGTGATTGACGTGCTGATGGCCGAGGGCATTCACCGCTACATCCTCATTGGAGAAAACGTGCTCAACTTCCACTTCAGCGACGATTGCTACTACGAAGAATGGTTTGATGAAGTCACCGAGGACGACGGATGGATTGCCCTTCTAAATTTCCGAGAGCACGTCATTGACGACATGAAGGCCATCGACCTGGACAGCTACTTCGTGCTGGGAGGCGAATTGAGCGAACTCGGGTGGCGCACGTTTTCGCCGGCGAACCTCTATCAGCGCATCGACGATTGCGTCAACCAGCGCTTGGGCTTGATTGGATAGCCGCCAGCCACTCCGACAAATTTGCCACCACATGCCGGTCAATGGGAAAGCGCATGGCGTCCGGTGTCAACTCGGCAAGGGCTTCCCAATTCATCTCGAGCAGCGGTTCGGAAGCGGCGACAGCAGCGGGCTTCTCATCCCACCATGCGATGCCTTCATGATCCGCTTGCATCCAATGGTAAACCGCGAGGATTTGCTCGTCCTCCCGGAAGGCGCTGCGGACGAAAAAGTCATTGGTGTAGGCATGGCCCAACCCCGTCAGGCCCTCTGTTGAACCCAGTTCTTCGGCACACTCCCGCCACAGCGTATCCACAATCGCCTCGCCCTGCTCCACGCCACCACCGGGAAATTTGCACCCGACCGATCCATCGGGGAACCGTTCGCGCGCCACGAGGATGTGGGTGCGCGCCGGGTTCAAGATCAGCGCATAGCACCGCACGTTCCATCGGGTAACCGGCACGTTGCACGCCACGAGTATTTCGCGTTTGCCCGGAGGTCCCGGGTGCCGTTCCACCTTCCAACCGGCGCGCTCCATGTTGCGGCGCACCTGGCCCTTGGCACAGTACGTGGCCAGCACCGCGCTGGGGTTCATGCCCGGCAACAAGCGCTCAAAAATTTCAACCTCCCACAGCTCGGGCTGTTGCGTGGGTGCAAATGCGTCAAAAAAGCACACGTCAAACGCGCCTTTCCCCTTCCACGCTTGCAGGGTGCAGTGCAGGATTTGCGCCGAAAACCCATCAGCCTTGAGCCCGTCCGCACCTCCTGCCTGTTCATGGAGCGCACGCAGGCGCCATGAAAGGTCATCCGAAAGCCCTGATGCAGCCCACGCGTCAACCTCATGCGGCTCGAGTGGATGCGGTTCGATGCCGACGTAGTCGAGTGCAACCCCTCGACGTTCCGCCCATTGCCAAGCGAGCGCTGCATTGAGTCCCGTGCCGAACCCCACCTCGAGAACGCGCACACGCTCAGTTGTTTCCTCGTTTTCCGACCACCACCGTTCCAATCCGCGGTCGATGAAGACGTGCTCGGACTCGGTGAGCGCGCCGTGAATGCTGTGGTACGCGACGCCCCACTCGACCACTTCCAAGGTGGGCGATCCGTCTTTTGTCGTCGCCAAGCGGCGGTTCCATGTGCGGCGCGGTGGTTTCACAACGTCCTTCTTCAAAATTGCTCGATGGCGCCCAATCCAAACAACGCAAAATCAAGGCGAACCGGATCGTCCGGGTCCACTTGGCGCAGGGCAGCCGTGAGCAATTCAACCGCCTTCCAGTCGTTTTGTTTTCGGTCGAGCAGCCCGAGTTTTCGGCCCACATTGCCCGTGTGCACATCCAAGGGCACCATCAATTGGCTCGGTGAAATTTGGTTCCAGATGCCGAAATCGACGCCCCGCCGACTGGGCCGCACCATCCACCGCAGGAACATGTTCAACCGCTTGGCGGCGGAACCGCGGGCTGGCGTAGCGACGTGCTTGCGGGTGCGGTCTGCTGCGTATCCGCGTTGGGCAGCGGCTTCAAAAAACCGGGCATGGAACGCGGTGAGGCACGCTTCGGCATCGTGGTTGGTTCCGTCCGGCACAAAGGCAGATTCTAGGCCGCCGTAGGCGTGGGTCAAAGCTTGCAGCGCATGCAGAAAAAGTTCAGCGTCGCGGGGCTGAAACGTGCGGTGAACGAATCCTTTTGCCGCGGTGCGGATGTCGTCAGCGGTGGCGTGCTTCATGAAGTCACCAGGGGCTCCATCCAACCGGTCCATGAAGGCCCCAGCACTGGCCAAGATCGTCTTGCGTTGCCCCCAGGCGAGGGTCGCCGCCATGAATCCGGCAAGTTCGATGTCCGCTTTGTCGGAAAACCGGTGCGGCACCGCAATGGGGTCATCGGGGATGAAGTCGGGGCGCTCGTACAGCGCTGCTTTTTCCAGCAAAAAGTCCCGGAGGTCATCCGGTACGTGCAATTTTTCATCCTTCGCTGCTCGCATCGCCATCGCACGCAAAATTGGAGCTAAATTTGCGGAGAATGGAATTTGTGCATCCAGAAATACTTTGGGGTCTCGGTGCACTGGCTATTCCGATAGCCATCCACCTCCTGCATTTCCGGAGGTTCAAACGGGTTCGGTTTTCACAAGTCGCTTTTCTCAAGGATGTCCAGCGCGATGCGCGTGCAACCCAGCAAATTCGACACTGGTGGGTCTTGCTGCTGCGCTTGTTGGCCTTTGCCGCCCTCATCGTTGCGTTTGCCCAGCCCACCTGGTTTGAAGGGGACGCGGACACGGATGCTGCAGCCGGGCATGCCGTTTCCATTTATGTGGACAACAGCCTGTCCATGGAGGGCATGGGTGAGGAAGGCCAGCTTCTTCAGTCGGCGCGCAACAAGGCTGCACTGGTGGTCGAGCAATACGAACCCACCGACCAATTTCAGGTCATCACGAACGAGTTTTCCGGGCGTGACCAATCGTTTTTGACCCGCGACCAAGCGGTGGAACGCATTGAAGGCATTCGTCCCTCGCACCAAACGCAACCCTTGGGTGCTGTGCTCGAACGCATCGAAAATCAACTCGGAAAGGCCGACGGACGCCGGGCATCGGCCTACGTCTTCAGCGACCTGCAAGTATCAACGCATGGCCTGTCGGCTGAAGCTTCCCCTCCGGATTCTTCGATCCAGTGGTTTTTTGTGCCGGAACTGGCGGGCAACACCCCGAACATTTGGGTGGACTCCGTGTGGTTCGACGAACCGGTGCGGATCGAGGGGCGACAAGCGGCACTGCACGTGCGCATGCTACACAACTCCCGGGCCTCGGTCGACCGCATCCCGATGAACCTGCGCATCAACGGCAAACGGGTCGCCATTGGGACCTTCAACCTCGTCCCGGGCATTCCAACGGATACCGTGCTGCGCTTCACCCATGGAGCGGCAGGCATCCAATCCGCTTCGGTCGAAGTGGAAGACGCGCCGATTCGCTTTGACGACCGGTGGCATTTTGGTTACGACGTCTTGAACCAAATCGACATTCTGGTGCTCTCCTCGGGGAATTCAGAAACGGTCAACACAGCATTGCGCCGGGCGTACAATACAGCAGGCGGACTGTACCGGGTGACGTATCAAACCCAATGGAATCCGGGCGATTTTGCCGGGCAGCAAGTGGTCGTGCTCAACGACTGGCCCGCCTCGGGATCTGGCTTTAACAACGCGCTGCTCTCCTATGTTGAGGAAGGCGGAACCGCCGTTTACATCCCTACGCCGCGCACCTCCGACGCATCGGTGCTCACGGCATTTGGCGTGGCTGAGGCTGCTCCGTGGACGGACCAACCAGATCGGGTGCGCGATCTGCAGATGGACCATCCGTTTTTTACGGACATGTTCGCCCAAACGCCAGAGCGCATCGACTTGCCGGCTGTTGAATCCATTTGGAACCGACCGGAAGCTCCTGGTGAGGAGGTTCTGGCCGCCACGGAATCGGGCCGCACCTTCTTCTCGCGCATTCCCAAAGGGCGCGGCCAGGCATTTGTATTGAATGCGGGCGCCGCCGCTGAAGCCACCAATTTGATCCGGCATGCCCTGTGGGTGCCGCTCATGCTGCGCATTGCTGAGCGTTCCTCCGCGCACGTGATCCATCAAGCGGAATTGGGCGTCACAGAAGACTGGGCGGTTGCGGCACCGCTGATGCCGGAAAGCAATTGGTCCATGGAAGGGCCACAGCAGTGGGGAGCCACTTCGGAGACCCGCGCAACGCAGTGGCTTCCGGAAGTGCGCGAACTGGGCCAACGCGCCCGCGTCAACCTCAGCGGCGTGCCATTTGCCCCCGGGCATTACACCCTGCTCAATGGCGAGAACCCCGTCGCGGCCATCGGCTTGAACCAAGACCGCGCAGAATCGGATCACCGCGCATGGGATGTGACGGAATTCGAAGACGCTTGGAACGCCCTCCCGTGGCCATCCATGCGCATCCTTGCTGGAACAAGCTCTACTTTGCCTCAAATCATTCAACGCATGGAACAAGGTGTCCCCTTGTGGAAAGCGTTGCTCCTCCTTGCTGTGGCAGCCCTCGCTGCTGAAACTTTATTTCTTCGCTTATGGAAACCATCATCAAAGGCGTAACCATCACCGACCCCAACGGCCCACACGACGGCACCACCAAAGACGTGCTCGTCCGAGATGGCGTGATTGTCGACATTCAAGATGCCATTTCATCCGCTCCAGCGGCCACCGAATGGAACGAGCCCGGTGCTCACCTTTCCATTGGATGGATGGACCTGCAAGCGGATTTTGCCGACCCGGGATTTGAGCAGAAAGAAGGCCTTGAAAACGGACTGCGAGCGGCCCAAGCGGGAGGTTTCACCCACGTCGTGCTCAACGTGAACCAGCATCCGGTGCCGGATACCAAATCCAACATCGCGTACCTCATCGCGCGTTCAGCCGGGTTGAGCGCCCACCTGCTGCCGATGGGAACCGTCTCCAAAGGGCGCGACGGAAAGCAACTCTCCGAAATGCGCGACCTGGCCCACGCCGGGGCCGTCGCCTTCTCGGACGATGCCCCGCTCAACAGCGTTGAGCTGCTGCGCCGCGCACTGGAATACACGCACGGACTGCCCCACCCCGTCATCACATGCCCCTTGGAATTGGGGCTGAATGCCAACCCGCAAATGCACGAAGGCATCACGAGCACGCACATGGCCGTCGTGGGCAACCCCACAGCCTCTGAAACCATGCGCATCAAGCGCGACCTCGATGTTTTGCGCTACACCGGAGGCAGGCTGCACTTCTCCTGCATCAGCTCCGCGGAATCCGTCAGCTTGATCCGGGAAGCCAAAAAAGAAGGGTTGGCCGTGACGTGCGCCACATCTGCACACCACCTGTTCTTCGTTGACGAAGACCTCAGCGCCTTTGACGGTACACTGAAGACGGTGCCGCCCTTCCGCTCCACAGCCGACCGGGAAGCGCTGTGCGCAGGGGTGCTGGACGGTACGATTGATGCGCTGGCATCCGACCACCGGCCCGAGGACCTCGAGCATCACGACGTGGAATTCATGCTCGCATCCAACGGGATGGCCGGAATTGAATCGGTCTTTCCCGTGGCGCTTGCGGGTCTGGGGGCAACGCCCGAGGCACACAGCGCCATCATTCAGGCGTTGACGGCCGGACCGCGCGCCGTGCTGGGACTGGATGTGCCGCACATCGCCGTGGGCGCAGCGGCCAACCTGACCTGGTACCACCCGGCACAAGCGGGCAGCGAAACCAAGGTCTCAGCCGCCGAAAATCACCCCGAGTACGCGGGGCGAACAACGGAATTCACCGGCCGAGGCGCCGTGCTCGGCACCCTGCTTGGTTGAGCGGAACTACGCTTCCCCTTGGGGACCACTGAAGGTCAATGGCATCGCCGGGTCTTGGTTGCCCTTAGGCGGCTGAATGGGGCCCTGCTGTTGCTCGAATCGCTTGACGTTTTCGCTCAACGCGTGAAGCAGTCGCTTGGCATGATGCGGCGCCAAAATGATGCGGCTGCGCACCTGCGCCTGGTTCATCCCGGGCATCACTTGGGCAAAGTCCACCACGAACTCCACCGGGCTGTGCGTAATGACGGCGAGGTTGGAGTAGGTACCCGATGCCAATTCCTCTGGCAAATCAATGTTCAGCTTCTTCTTCTTTTCTTCTTGTGCCATGGCAACAGGCTTTAGGGGTTATCGTTGATTGAAATCCAAATCGAGTAAGGCGGACAGCTCGCTGATTCGGCGCGGGTTGGAAGCCGGTGCCGCCGGTTGATGGGGGTCGAAATGGACGGCTCCCCATCCCGCTTGAATGGCTCCGTCCACATCGCACTCCCAGTCGTCACCGATCATAACGGCCCGTTCCGCACTCGAACCGGCCAGAGCGAGGCCTTTCGCAAAGCATTCCGGATGCGGCTTCTTGAAGCCCAGCGCATCGCTCGTGAACACCCCGTCAAAAAACGGCTCGAGTCCACTTCGGTTGACCTTGATGTGCTGCACCTCTTCAAACCCATTGGTCAAAATGAACATCCGGTGCCCGCGTGCTTTCAACGCTCGGCACACGTCAATGGCGCCTTCGAACAGGGCGGTGCGGTAAGGCGCCCGCTGGACATAGGCCGTACCCATGGCCTCGGCCAACGCATCCATGCCATCAAACGCAGGAATGCCCAATCCCTCCACAGCCTTGCGAAAGCGAAGGGGCCGGAGCTCTTCTTTGGTGATGCGGCCTTCGCGGTATGCTTTCCAGCATTTCTCGTTTTCAGCCTCGTACACAGGGATGAATTCAGTTGATGTTTTGGCTTGAGGCAAATTGGGCTGAGCGATCTCCACAAAAATTTCCTCCAGCGCTTCCCGCGAATTGCGGTCAAAATCCCACAACGTGCGGTCGAGGTCAAAAAACAAGTCAGCGAGCACGTTGGAAGTGGACATGTCCCGAAGGTACGTCACCTCAACCAATGTCTATGAACCAGAACGACAGTGCCGTCAGGATGAACGACCACACCACAAATGCAAGCACCAAAATCCAGGGCATGCGCTCATGGCGCTCGTAATATTTAGCTGCCAAAATGGAGGCAATCGGCACGGAAATCAGGCCACTCACAGCGAGCAGTCCCCACATGCCAAACAGCCGGCGAAACCGAACCACGCGTCTTCGTTGGGGGGTGAAGAAGGGCCGCTTGGGTTCCTTCTCCCCTCGAAATTCAGCCCACTTTCTGAGGATCCATTTGCCAAAGTAGAAGAACACCCATACCCCGGCCGTAGCGCCTGCAGAAGTGATGATGACAGTCGACCAAAAGCCCCAACCTCGGGCAACCATCAGCGAAGGCGTCACGATGAACTTGACCACCGCTCCAAACATCCACAGCACGATTTCAAGAAGTCCTGGCATGTTCACAGTTTGCTTCCGAAGGCCAAATCACCGGCATCGCCCAAGCCTGGTATGATGTAGCCTTTATCGTTCAATTCGGCGTCCACTGCTGCCACCCACAGGTGGGCTTGCGGATGGTGGCTCTGTACGTGATCAATCCCCTGCTGGCTCGCAATCGCGGCGAGCACGTGCACCGTCGCTGGGGTGCCGTGGGATGCAAATAGTGCCATGAGCACTTGGGCCAAGGAAGCCCCGGTGGCGAGCATGGGATCGCAAACAATCAAGACTTTGCCGTCGAGCGGCGGCGCTGCGACCGCGTCAATGCCGATCTCGAAAGCGCTGTGCGTTTCATCGGTGTAATTCCGGCACGCCGAGACGAAGGCTTGCTCCGCGCGGTCAAAGACGTCAGCCACACCCTGGTGCATGGGCAGACCTGCCCGCAGAATGGTGGCCAGCACCGGCTGCTCAGCCAAGCGCTTTACCGGTGCGATTCCCAAAGGTGTGTGGACCTCGGAAGCAGCAAACCGCATGGATTTGCTCACCTCGATGGCCATGGCACTCCCCAACCGCTGCAGGTTGAACCGAAACCGCAGCGGGTCTTGCTGGACGCTCGCATCGCGCAGCTCCGCTACAAATTCATTGACGACACTGTCGGTTTGAGATAAGTCGGTTACCATGGTTTCTGCTTTAACAAACGCGTTCAAATGCTTGTTCGTACACCGAACGCCACCCCTTCCATTCGTTGCATTCACTAACCGTTTCGTTGTGCCACAGGAGGGTGAGCTCACCGTCCACGGCTTTCACTTCACCTGCCAATCGCTCGAGGGCATCCAGGGCTTGCTCAGGCGAAAGCCCCATGTACCAATTCAATGTGGCGTCCATGGCTGCCGTGGGATGGATGGTGAGGTCGAGCGGGCGGTTCGCAGCCACATCGAAGGCTTTGTATGGACGCGACATGCCCGCGCGAAAACCGATGTGATCGGCGTAGCCCATGCTGTGATCATGTTGGATACCAGCGGCTTCCAACCGCCTCCATGTTGATGGAAAGCGTTGCAGCAAAAAATGTTGTCGAGCGTGTTGGACG
>Ga0163109_10002539_pt1 | contig 14214 bp, 11 predicted proteins | sample CRUFie1St13metaG_FD_108704 | JGI IMG/M metagenome (GOLD analysis project Ga0163109, IMG submission 108704) | Marine microbial communities from the Costa Rica Dome - CRUD Field 142mm St13 metaG | ecosystem: Environmental > Aquatic > Marine > Oceanic > Photic zone | place: Costa Rica: the Eastern... | reverse complement strand
GGATAAGTTAAAATCTCGCAGTGCATCATTTAACGAAGTTTTTTTATCAGTCGACGCCTTTCGTTGCCCTATAATTAACGCACAAGGTATGCCAAAGTTGCCTGCGGGAAATGTTTTGCTTGTCGTTCCCGGAATAACAACGGACTTTGGTGGGATATATCCCTTGTATTCTTTGGGTTGATCACCACTTACGTCGATAATCTTTGTGCTGCCTGTGATGGTGACGTTGGCGCCAATTACAGCCTCTTCTCCGACATGAACACCTTCAACTAAGATGGCGCGTGACCCTATAAATGCATGATCTTCGACAATAACGGGCTGTGCTTGAAGCGGTTCAAGAACGCCTCCAATTCCAACCCCTCCACTTAAGTGAACATGCTGCCCAATTTGGGCACAAGAACCTACCGTCGCCCAGGTATCTACCATAGAGTTAGCCCCAACGTAGGCTCCGATGTTTACGTAGCTTGGCATCATAACCACACCTGGCTCCAAATGGCTACCATAGCGGGCAAGGGCTTGGGGCACGACTCTAACTTTTTGCGCAGCAAAGTCCTTTTTGAGCGGAATCTTGTCGTGAAACTCGAATGGTCCATGTTCAATCGTTTCCATTTGTCTAAGCGGGAAATAGAGAATCACAGCTTTTTTTAACCAGGTATGCACTTGCCACTGATTGTCTTGTTTGGTACAAATTCTTAATCGTCCTTTGTCCAGTTCCTCAATGACATAGTCAATGGCATTGATGGTCGCTGAGTCTTTGAGTAATTCGCGGTTGTCCCACGCAGATTCAATGAGTTGCTGTGCGTTATTCATAATGGATAAAATAGAGTCTAAAATTACTTTTTACAAGTGTAACTTTTATTTACATAATATCGTTGTATCTTTGCCGTCCCGTTAAGGGAAATTGACTCGGTAGCTCAGCTGGTAGAGCAATACACTTTTAATGTATGGGTCCTGGGTTCGAACCCCAGCCGAGTCACTTTTTTCTCTCCCTATTTTTTTCTTCAATCTCGCTGCACGAGGCTAGACGTTAGGGCTGATTGCTGCAACGTAGAATTCTCCTCAACCTCTTTATATTCTCGTTTTAGTCGTTCAATAATTGTACTGACCGATTCAATGGATTTTGTGTACTCGATACTTGGTCCTGCGCACCATACGGTCTTGTAGGTTGCGCTGAAGGCAGCCTTCTCAACGGACTTCATGCCTTTCGAATAGGTGAGCATTTTTACATACTTTTTAAGGCGCTTGTTTTTGGATAAAATTCGTTCAAACGCATTTTGTTGAGTACCTATTTTTTGGACATAGGGCGTATTGATCACTGTACACGGTGAGCCGGAAATCTTGGTGGTAAGCACAATGTCTTTTGCTCCGTAGTCAACACAGGCTTGCTTGTATTCGTCTGAAACGGGTGCTTCGGTGGTGGCAATAAACGGTGATCCCATAGAAACACCTACTGCACCATCTCCATGAATTCTTGCCCATATACCTGCTCCATTTCCGACACCTCCTGCAGAAATCACAGGTAGTTTACATGCCTCCTTTAATTGAGGTATCAATTCTTTAGACATCAAGGGGCCTGCATGGCCTCCTGCCTCTTTGTTAACGGCAATAAGTGCATCGCATCCAAGGTCTTCAACCTTTCGCGCATAATCGGCGTTGACGACATCACAAAAAACTTTTATGCCAAGGGGTTTGCATACATTAATCACTTCTTTTGGAGATCCCAGGGAGGTGATAATGTAGTCTACACCGAGGTCAGCACAGGTTGCCAACTGTCTTTTGTAGTGAATGTTTGACTTATTTACAATGAGGTTAATGCCAATGGGACCCTTCGCCTTTTGACGTATTGTAGTAATGGCTTGTCGCATGGCATCATCCGTTCGCCAATTCAGCGCAGGGATACATGCGGTAACTCCAGATTCAAGGGCTGCAATGGTCATCGCTTCATTGGATACAAGGAACATAGGCGCTACAATGAGCGGGAAATCTATGCCTAGGAGGTCGGTTAGTCCATTTTTGACGTTTTCCATATGATAAGTGTAGATATTTAAGATAGGGAGAAATAAATGCTTCGAGCAAAATAGATTTATCTTTTCCTTATGGAGGAAACCAGGCACTCATCGGTTGAAGTGCATATTCGAAAAAATGGTCCAGCGGTAATTATGGGTAAGGTGCTTGTCTATGATTCAGACGGTAACTCAATAAGTAGAGACAGACTATCGTTATGTCGTTGTGGATTGTCACAGGAAATGCCTCAATGTGACGGCAGTCATAAGGGACAATCTCCATTTGAAAACGGATAATCATGACTATTCAGCAACGTATTATAGTGGGCCTGCTATGCCTTGTTCAATGTTTCTTTTTATCCAATTGCTTCGCGCAACAAAAGGTCAATAAAAAAGCGGAGGCGTGGTATTTTGAAGGAATTCGTTCGGAGAATATGGGGATGATAGAGGAGGCTCTATTCTGCTATACAAAGGCTATAAAAAAGCAAAAGACCTACATCCTGCCTTGGCTTGCTAAAGCAAACATTCTGTATCGCATTGACAGCGTTCAATTGGCCTATGACGTTTTAGACAAGGCGGAGTCCTGCGTGAAGACATCTCATGTTAAACTGGATTACGGCTTAGCGCTTTACAGTTTCTTGTTACAAGATTATAATCAGGCTCAAGAACATGTAGAAAAACTCTTCGAAGCCCAACATCGCTTCTCTTCTGCTTTCAAGTACGAAGCATCCATATTGCAACAGAGTATATATCTCGCAGACAGTTTGGTTCGACATCCTCTTAGTTATCATTTGGAGCGACTCCCAGCTAGTGTAAACTCATTGTATGATGAATATTTTCCATCCTTAACGGTAGATGGTGAGTACTTGTTTTTTACTCGATTAGAACCCAGAGAGGGTGGTTTGGGTTACGGGGATGAAAATCTCTATTCCTGCCGTCGAGAAGATGCGTCATGGACGGATGCTATAGCCCTCCCATCAACCATTAACTCCAATAAAAATGAAGGGGCGAATTCGATTAGTACAGATGGTAATGAGTTGTTCTACGCTGCGATGTATGGACAACAAGGTGATATGAACATCTACCGTGCTGAGTATGCCAATCAGCAATGGAATGTACCAAGACCTTTATCAACCGTCGTCAATAGCGACCAATGGGATTCACAACCCTGTTTGTCCGCTGATGGTACTATGTTGTTTTTTACTTCAACACGTCCGGGAGGACTTGGAAATTCAGATATCTATGTAGCGAGACGCGATTCAAATGATGTGTTTTCTGTGGTAGAGCGTCTCCCATTCCCCATTAATACACCAGGCAACGATCAGCGCCCTCATTTCCATCCCGATGGCAAGACCTTATATTTTTCTAGCACTGGCCTGCCAGGTATGGGGGGAAGTGATTTATACAAATCGCAGTTAATGGAAGATGGCTCTTGGACAAAACCGGTAAACTTGGGCTTTCCCATAAACTCCCCCAAGGATGAGCGGGGAATCTTTATTAGTGGAGATGGTAAGCGCGCCTTTATATCGACGAATCGAAAAGGGGGTATGGGAGGTATGGATATTTATCAGTTTGATCTGCCTCAGTCTTTGGCCCCTGGCTTAACCTCTTATCTAAAAGGTAGTGTACTTGACTCGCTGACGCGACAGCCACTAACAGCCACTATTGAGATCTATGACTTAACGCGAAATCAAGAATACAGATCAGTGGATGTAGATCCAGTAGATGGATCATTTTTGGTTGCTCTTCCTGGCAGTTTCAGCTACTCCTTTCATATTACTTCGCCTGGAAAGATCCCGATATCAAAAACAATTACTTCTGATTCGATCCTTACCTCGGGAGAACTCCTTAATGAAGAATTTCTTTTAGCTAGTCCTCGTATCGGAAACCAATTTCGCTTGAATAATGTGTTTTTTGAAACAAATAGTGCTGTACTAGAAGAGATTAGTAAGCAGGAACTTCAAATCGTTGCCGATTGGATGATAACCGTTGAGGACACGGTCATTTTCGAGTTGCAGGGCCATACAGATAACCGTGGCAGTGAAGCTTGGAATCTCACCTTATCTCAACAAAGAGCCGACGCAGTGCGTAACTATCTTGTTTCGATAGGTATTCCCGATGACAGACTTATTGCACGTGGTTTTGGTATGACACGACCTATTGATACCAACGAAACCGAAGAGGGCCGAGCAAACAACCGTCGAACTGAGGTTCACTTTCGTTGATTAACGATATTGGAAGAGTAACTCTCCGATGCGAGCGCCTTTTAATAAAGTCTCTTCAAATTCCGCTTCTGGGTCGGAGTCGAAGGTTATTGCTCCTCCCGAGGTAAAGCTTAAGTAGCGTTCCTTTTCTTGATAGAGGACACTTCGAATAACCACATTGAAATCAAAATCACCATCAGGAGAGAAGTAGCCAATAGTTCCTGAGAAGATCCCACGCCTTGACATTTCTACTTCATCAATCACTTGCATAGCTCGATACTTTGGAGCTCCCGTCATTGAACCCATCGGGAATGAATTTCGTATAACATCAATACTTGAATAACTCGGGTCAACTTTTGCCCTTACTGTCGATACCATTTGATTGATGGTTTGAAAGCTTTGCACTTCAAACAAATTCTCTACCCTGACGGTGCCGGGAATGGCGGTTTTTGCCAAATCATTGCGCACTAGGTCAACAATCATAACATTCTCTGCACGCTCTTTCCTATTGGCTGCAAGAGCCTCTCTAATTTTTTCATTTTCCTCAGGTGTCTCACCAATCGGAGCAGTGCCTTTAATGGGTTGGCTGATCACCTCGTCTCCCTGTTTTCGCAAGTATCGCTCAGGGCTAAAACTTAGAATGTGAAGTCCCTCATGCTTGACATAGGCGGAGAAGGGGGACCGCAATACATCATTAATTCTCAAGAAGGTAGTCAGTGGGTTGATACGAACTTCGTAAGAGGCAAGTTCACGGCAAAGATTGACCTCATAGACTTCTCCATGTCGAATGAGATTTTGAATATGGCGTACTCTTTCGAGATACGCCTCTTTGTTCATATTACTAAATAATTCAATCTTCTTGGAGAAGGGCTCTTTAGGAAGTTCGTAGGCATTGATGATGTTGACCAAGGCAGTTGCCTCAAGAAAACTTCGGTTAATCGTTAGTTTGTTGCCTGACATTCGAAAGAGAAATCTCGGTTCGAAAAACAAGAGCTCTGGGGATTGTAGTCGGTTTGGATGTTGAGAAGAGAGGTCCTCGACATCATTTTTTAAGTCATAAGAGAGGAAACCAAAAAGCCAAGAGTTCTCATGGCGATGTTTGAAATCCTCGAGTAAGTCAAAGGCCCCCGTGGCATTATTTAGAGCAAGGGTTTTTAAAGAATCTACAGCAAGGATCCAATCGTAGTGTTGCAATCGTTCTCCATAACCGTTGCTATCATAGAAGGCAAAAATGGGAAATTGATTAGCCCATGCAAGGGCTTCACGCCGAAACTCTGCGGGATTGTTAATGTGTATTGAGGTGCTTTCCATGCTGCTTAGCCGCCCAAAATGTTTAATTTTTCGCGTTCAGGGCCATTAGAAAGATAACGAATTGGTACTGATAGTTTACGCTCGACAGTCTCTATGAACTCCTGCAGATTAGGATGAATTGACCCATCAGACGTCGCTGACCATCCTGAAACTTTGTTGTAATTCACTATAATTCTTCCATCCTCTAAGTCGAAAGGAATTCCTTCAATTATAGATCCATCTACAGAGTAGGAATCTGCATAGGACACTGATTCCATGTCTTCTAAGACATCTACTTTAGTCATGGCAATTTGCGTGACGCCATTGATTTTGATGGCATAATCTAAAAGGGGAATATCCAGCCATCCACATCGTCGTGGTCGTCCTGTGGTCGCCCCAAATTCACCGCCTTTTTGTCGGAGTGACTCGCCCTCTTCTCCATGAAGTTCAGAAGGAAAGGGACCACTACCAACCCGAGTACAATAGGCCTTAGTAATGCCAATAACCTCTCGAATGTTTTGTGGGCTAATGCCTAACCCTGTACATGCTGCGGCTGAAATGGTGTTCGAGGAGGTCACAAAAGGGTAGGAGCCATATTCAATGTCCAGCAATGTTCCTTGAGCACCCTCCGCCAAAATATCCATTCCTTTTTCCAATGCATTGTGTAGAAACTGTTCTCCATTAACAATAGGTAAACTGCGGATAAACTCTATGCCTTCAAAGAAAGCTTGCTCTGCTTTGTCCGCAGCATCTTCATCGATGGCAAACTCAGGATAGAGGCTTAATAACCTCATGTGTTTGGCTTTTAGCTCTTCATATTTTGCTTTGAAGTTTGTCGTCATGACATCGCCTACACGGATACCATTTCGCCCCGTTTTATCCATGTAGGTGGGGCCAATTCCTCGGAGTGTTGAGCCGATTTTACCAGCCCCTTTTGCATGCTCAGAAGCGGCGTCTAATAACCGATGTGAAGGAAGAATGAGGTGGGCTTTTTCCGCAATGCGCAATTGCTTTTGGAGGTCGATTTCATATGCTGAGAGACTATCAATTTCTTTCTTTAAGGTGGCGGGATCAATGACGACGCCATTACCTATTAGATTGACAATTTCAGGATACAATATTCCCGAGGGAACGGTGTGAAGTACAATCTTCTTTCCGTCAACCACAAGGGTATGTCCGGCATTTGGTCCTCCTTGAAATCTAGCGATTATAGGGTATTGAGGCGCTAAAAAGTCCACAATTTTTCCTTTTCCTTCGTCTCCCCACTGGAGGCCAAGTAGTACGTCTACTGCCATAGTATTCTTTTCTAAGAGAGTTTCTCGATGCCTTCCTTATCGGAACTGCATTCGGTAAACACATCAATGAGTTTGGTGATTTGCAGAAGTTGACGAAGTTGTTCTGGGATGCTAACCAGTACCAAATCTCCTCCAGCATTTCTTGATTTAGAGAGGGTGGTTAGCAATACGGAAAGTCCCGTACTGTTCACATATTTAAGTGCAGTTAGATTCAGCACAAAGTGTTTGTGTCCTTCTCCAATCTGGTTTTGAATAAACTCTAAGGTAGGTTGACTATCAGCCTCCCCGAGTAAGTTGCCCTCAAGGGCGACAATTGAAACGTCGTTTTCAACGTAATGCGTAAACTTCATACTGCCAAAATACACATTCGCATCGGCTTTCTAAGACGATTTTAGAGGGCTTTTTCACACGATGCTTTTTGGCAATGACCATAAAGGTTTAAGGCGTGTTTTTCTATTTGAAATTCGAGGATTTCTCCCATAGTTTCTCGGATCATTTGAATTCGTGGATCACAGAATTCAATGACTTTATCACAATCAAGACATATCATATGATCATGTTGTGCATAACCTAAGGTTGCTTCATATTCTGTATGCTGATTACCGAACTTGTGCGCACGAACTAAACCATATTGTTGAAGAAGGTCAAGCGTATTATAGACAGTTGCGAGGCTTACCGATTGAGCCTCACCTTTTACAGCATTATATATGGTTTCTGCTGTGAAATGTCCTTTATGGGAATAGGCCGCTTTAAGAATAGTAATGCGCGACGGCGTATTTCTTAAATTGTCCCGTTCAATATTTCGCTTAAAAATGGAAACTAACTCTTCAATAGATACTTGCATATTTCGTCCTTAAATATTGTGATGTAAAGTGGTATGATCATCGATGCGTTCAACCGAAACGATTCCCTCTTGTTTTTTGAGGTTGTCCAAGATATATTGTAATTCATTTTGGTTGTTAACATAGAGGGAAATGTGACCGGTAAACACCCCTTGGTCGCTTTCAAAACTAAGTGATTTAATGTTTATGTTGAGTTCATGGCTAATCCGCTGAGTAACTCGACTTACAACACCCATCCCATCAATTCCCCTGAGTTGGACATGGGCAAGAAACGAAGTTTTCAACTTAGACGACCAACTGGTTTGAACGATACGGTAGCTGTACTTTGACATCAGCTGAACAGCATTTGGACAATTCACTCGGTGAATTTTGATACCGTCATTCAATGTGATAAAGCCAAAGACGTTGTCACCAGGCAGGGGGTTGCAACATTGGGCAAAAGAATGTTCAATGCTTTCAGATTCCTCGCCCATAATAAGCAGTTCTCCCTTGCGCTGAAGGTTTTGGATAACGGTTTCTTCTACAGAGAGTTTAGGCTTTACCTTGCTCGCCTTACGAACGAGTTGTCCATTTTGTAGTGTAAACTTTGACCAAACCTTAGAAAGATTGAGTCCTTGCTGAATTTGCAGAAAGAATTCTTGGCTATCCGGAAGATCTAAGACTTCGAGAATCTTATTGAGGTTTTCCTGCGTGTTAGGGATATTTTGTCGTTTCGCTTTTCGCTCAAAGATGGCCCTTCCTTCGCTGGCAAGGGCCCTGCGCTCATGTTTCAACGCTCTTTTTATGGCAGAAATCGCTTTACTTGTTTGCGCAATGCTTAGCCAATCCTCTTTGGGTTTTTGCTTCCGGGAAGTAAGGATTTCAATTTGATCTCCTGTTTTAAGCTCATAACTAAGTGGCACCAATTTTTGATTGGCTTTTGTGGCAATACATTTATTGCCGATATCGCTATGAATTTCGTAGGCAAAGTCCAAGGCCGTTGCTCCGCGCTTAAGCCGTCGAAGTTCTCCCTTTGGCGTAAAGCAATAGACTTCATGACTAAACAAGTTGCTTTTGAATTGGTCGACAAGTTCTAAGGCATTTTGCTCTTTGTCCTCCAAAAGATTACGAACATTTTCCAACCATGGATCAATGGCTTCCGACGATTTTTCAATATCTCCATCCCCCTCTTTGTAGACCCAGTGAGCGGCTACTCCTCGTTCGGCTACATCATGCATTCGCTTAGAGCGAATTTGTACTTCAACCCATTTACCTCTTGGGCCCATAACGGTGGTGTGCAGGGACTCATAACCATTGGACTTAGGGTTAGAAATCCAATCCCTTAGTCTTGTTGGATTGTGTTGGTAGAGATTGGTGATACTCGAAAAAACTGCCCAACAATCATCACGTTCGGATTCAACAGGACTATTCAATATGATTCGAATCGCAAAAAGATCATAAACCTCTTCGAAGGTCACCCCTTTTTTTACCATTTTCTTCCAAATAGAATGGATGCTTTTGGGTCTTCCAATCACCTCACAGTCAAAGCCTTTTTCATCTAAAAGCTCTTTAATGGGTTTGATAAATTGATTGATGTAACGACTTCGTGCCCGCTTGGTCTCATTGAGTTTTTGTGCGATTTCTTTGTATTCCTCATTGCGCGTATACTTCATCGATAAGTCTTCTAGTTCAGACTTAATGTTGTATAAACCCATTCTATGGGCCAACGGTGCATAGAGAAAAAGGGTTTCCGAAGAGATTTTACGTTGTTTCTCTGGAATCATTGCTTGCATCGTGCGCATATTGTGGAGACGGTCAGCAATCTTGATCAATACGACACGAATGTCATCGGTAAGCGTGAGTAAGAGTTTTCTAAAATTCTCTGCCTGATCCGAAGTTTGTACATCAAAGACTGGAGCAATTTTTGTTAATCCATCGATAATACGGGCAATTTGACGATCGAAGCGATCTTCAATATCCTCGAGTTTTAGATCGGTATCTTCTATGGTGTCATGGAGAAGTGCCGCAATAATGGAATTCGTTCCTAAGCCAATTTCCTCACTTACAATTCGTGCGACCGCGATGGGATGAAGGATATAGGGTTCGCCTGACTTTCTGCGTATACCGCTATGCGCTTCGTTGGCGAGTTCAAAGGCTTGTGAAACTCTAGCCTCGTCCCCCTTACCATACCTTTCCTCTGCTTTTTTTTGCAGCTTCTTAAACGATGAGTTGATTAAGAATTCTTCTTCTTTGTTCCAGACGCGGTTTGGCATATTTTCTTACGATCTTGACCAAGATATGGGGAAATTTCAATTTTCCTTCATAAGATGTTGTTTCCTTGCATGGCATTGCTATCTTTGCTCTCCTTTTCTGCGGATGTGGTGAAATTGGTAGACACGACAGATTTAGGATCTGTTGCCGCGAGGCGTGGGGGTTCGAGTCCCTTCATCCGCACTAAGCTGCCCAAGGCAGTAACCCTTGCAAAGCCCCTTGAATCAACCCTTGGGGTTTTTATTTTTAATCTATGTAAGTCAAGCCAATGAACATCGTCTTGGATAAAAAATCAGATAATTTCGCCCACCTTTCTCTGCGTATAGATCATGAGGATTATGCTCCACGGGTTGAAAAGGAAATCGATAAGTATAGAAAACAAGCTTCTATCAAGGGATTCCGTCAAGGAAAGGTTCCTCGTTCAGTTATTATTAATATGACGGGTGAACGCCTACTTGCTGATGCATTAAATGAGGTTTTATCTTCCTCTATAAACCAATATATCGAAGAGCAATCCCTGGAAGTTATTGGCTATCCTATCCCAACGGAGGCTCAGCCTGAACTCGATCTCAATTACAAAAAGGCGGACAGTTTTGACTTTGAATATGAAATGGGATTAGTGCCTTCTTTTGAGGTAGGTTTTATTGAAAAGAATCCGAAAGTCACGCGAGAAACAGTAGAGATGGATGATTCTACATTGGATGAGGAGATTCTTAAGTTGAGAAAACGACACGGTAGCCCAAGTGAAGTTGAGGCCATTGGGAAGGACTCTGTAATCAATGTGAAGATTGAAGAGTTGGGAGGGGATAAATTGCCATTTGATGGGAGCCACAGCAATGAGACCTCGATAACGTTAGATATGTTAGCCAAGGATCGTTATGCTAAAAAGTTTATCGGCAAAAAAGTTGGTGAATATGTGGATCTCGAAATCCTAGGGTATTTTAAGGATGACGCCGCAGCTTTATCTCGTCACGTACTCGGAGCAGAGCCTGATCGATTTACTAAAAAAGACCTTTTTCGTATTCACATCACAAAGATTCAAGATGTTGAACTGGCTGAAGTCGACCAAGCATTCTATGATGCCTTGTTTGGACCTGGCACAGTGACCGATGAACAATCTTTTCGCGACAAGCTTACTGAAATCTATAGCAAGCAGATCGAGGAGCAGGCGGATAAGAAAATGATTGGTCAAGTTATTGATGGCATCTTGGATAAAACAAAAATAAATCTACCAGAGCCCTTCCTGAAACGATGGATTATGCGTTCTAATGAAAAGCCAATCACTGAAGAGGAAGTAGAAAAGGACTACCCTGAGTTCTCTAAAAGACTTAAGTGGAGTTTGATTGTTAATCGAATTGGAAAAGATCAGGATATAAAAGTAGAACCTGAAGAAATCAAAGAACATACAGCAACCCAGTTGCGAGCTCAAATGGCGAGTTATGGCTTGGCTGATCTTGGTGACGAACAAGTAGAGCAATATGTCATGTCGATGCTTCAGCAGCGTGAGCATGTCGAAAAGACTCGAGATGCTATAATGGAAGAAAAGCTTAATTCATTTTTCAAATCAAAGGTGCGTATCAAGGACAAAAAAGTTACTTTAGAGCAATTCACCTCATAATGATATAGTATGATAAACCGAGATATACATAGCGAGTTTAGAAAGTTTGCCGTCGAGCAACCTGGAGTGACGGGTTCTTCAGTGGATGACTATGCTAAGATTCACGGCTATATAACGCCTTACATTATTGAAGAGCGTAAGATGAATGTGGCTTCTATGGATGTGTTTTCCCGACTTATGATGGATCGTATCATTTTTCTTGGGGTTCCTATAAGTGACGATGTATCCAATATCATTACGGCACAACTTCTCTTTTTAGAATCATTGGACAATACAAGAGATGTTTCGATTTATATAAACAGCCCTGGTGGGTCAGTATATGCTGGCTTAGGGATTTATGATACCATGAATTTTATAGGTCCGGATATTGCTACGATTTGCACAGGCATGGCGGCTTCCATGGGAGCGGTAATCCTTTGTGCTGGTAAGCGAGGGAAACGAACCGGTCTAAAGCACAGCCGAGTAATGATTCACCAACCCTTAGGTGGTGCTGGTGGGAAGGTCAGTGATGTTATGATTACAGTAGAAGAAATCAAAAAAATTAAGACGGAACTCTACACCATTATAAGCGACCATTCGGGACAACCTTTTGAAAAGGTTTACAAAGACTCTGATCGAGATTTTTGGATGACGTCAGAGGAGGCACGCGATTATGGTATGATCGATGAAGTACTTATTCGAAAAAAAGATAACTAAGGGTTTTGGACAGCCCCAACGCTTCGGATAATCAGTGCTCATTTTGTGGGCGTAGCCGGGAAGAGGCCGAACTACTCATTGCTGGACAGGGAGCCTTTATTTGCAATCAATGTGCGAGCAGGGCTAATGAAATCGTTCAAGAGGAGTTTAAGGCTGAGGCCGTTTCGAAGGCCAAACTTGACGATATTACAGCGGTTAGTCCAAAAGAAATAAAGCACTACTTAGACGCTTATGTAATCGATCAAGATAAAGCCAAGAAGGTTCTTTCTGTGGCCATATATAATCACTACAAACGGTTGAAGCGGATGGCTGAGGGCGAAGAGGTTCTTGTAGAGAAGTCAAACATTCTTTTAGTAGGGAAAACCGGCACAGGGAAAACACTCTTAGCAAAGTCCATCGCAAAAAAACTCAATTTACCCTTTACTATCGTAGATGCCACCGTCTTCACTGAAGCCGGTTACGTAGGGGAGGATGTTGAATCCATGCTTTCCCGTCTTTTACAGGTTTGTGACTACGATGTCCGAGCGGCCGAACAAGGAATTGTTTTTATTGATGAAATCGATAAAATCGCCCGCCGGTCAGATAACCCTTCCTTGACGAGAGATGTGTCGGGAGAAGGTGTACAGCAATCTGTTCTTAAATTATTAGAAGGGGCTGACGTTCTTGTTCCTCCACAAGGTGGGCGAAAGCACCCTGAACAAAAGTTGGTTAAAATTAATACAAGTCAAATCTTGTTTATCTGCGGTGGTGCCTTTGATGGTATCGAGAAAAAAATCGCCTCTCGGATCAATAGGGCGTCAATTGGTTTTGCCAATATTGCCTTGCGAGAAGCTACGGATGATGACCTTCTCTCCTTTGTACAGTCAGAGGACTTGTTAGAGTTTGGCTTAATTCCAGAATTAATTGGAAGGTTGCCCGTCTTAGTCCATTTAAACCCCTTAAGTGAACATGCTCTACGTCGGATCTTAACCGAACCTAAAAATGCTTTGATCAAGCAATATCAGGAGCTTTTTGCTATGGATGACGTCGAACTCATATTTGAGAATGAAGCCATTGAATTAATTGCTCAGGTTGCCATTAAACGAGGACTAGGGGCAAGAGGTCTTCGCAATATCTGTGAAAAGATCCTCCTGGATTGGATGTTTGAACTTCCTCTAAAATCCAAAGAAAAAGTACTCACAGTAAGTGCTAAACATGTTTTAGCCTGTTTAGAAGATTTCGCGGACTAATTACTGTTCAGTATAGCGTTCTGATTGTTTCGTATGTGATTGATGGTATTACTACGAATAGCTGCTCCAACATCCATGATCATTTGTTGATTGCTTGGGAAGGCCAGTACATCACTACGCAACAGACGCTTGCTTCGATTGGTTAATGCACGCTCATCTCCTTGGAAACGGGCATATTGGTGAGTAAAGCGCGTGACTTCCGTGAATGGATTTGATGATATCAGCTGATTCCTGCCATTGTAGATGTCAATGGAATATTGAACATTACCCGTTTTTTCCATATTCGTAACAAATATGTTGGCTACAATTTCTACCTCTTTGGGGGTTTTAATGTCATTGCCAAGGCTATCCTTTTTTACGTTACCATCGCTATCTAACTCATATTCATAGCCATCTTCAATCGTCTTTTTGTCACTGTATTGACTTTGGCTTACGCGCTCAGGTGAAAATTCAACGTTCACAATGCGTAACTCAATTCGAGCATCCCCTTCTTCCATGTCTTCCCCGTAATGCATTGAAATCCATTCCATACTTAGTTCATTAGCAGGAAACTGTTGGAGTTGGTTTTCAAATGACGCGGGTAGAAAGGAGACGCCATCATTGTAGTAGGCGTAGTTTACAAAAACAAGTCCTTTCTGGTAGGCTTGGTCTCGAATAGTTGGGACGTCCTTATAGTTGGGCATGAGGTTGAGGATGTCTTGGCATTTGGCATAAGCTAAGCGTGCATCAGCTTTCCTGTTGGAAGCCATAAGCTGTTGAACTTCGGCATAGAGCACCTCGGTGGCTT
>Ga0163109_10002538_pt1 | contig 14217 bp, 16 predicted proteins | sample CRUFie1St13metaG_FD_108704 | JGI IMG/M metagenome (GOLD analysis project Ga0163109, IMG submission 108704) | Marine microbial communities from the Costa Rica Dome - CRUD Field 142mm St13 metaG | ecosystem: Environmental > Aquatic > Marine > Oceanic > Photic zone | place: Costa Rica: the Eastern... | reverse complement strand
GTGACATATCAAAAGGGATAACGCTAAGATCCAGAAAAACACAGAACCAATCCGAGGGTGGTTTGTTAGGTGACATATCAAAAGGGATAACGCTAAAACCAGTAAGTGTAAAATAAAAAAAACGTTTAAATAAAATGAGTATATATGTTAAAAATATAAAAATGACTGACATTAAGCAAGATTTCATTTTCATCATTTGTGTATTGCAACTAAAAGAAAACTTTAAGCTCATGCGAATGTTTAAAAAGATTTTACTGTCACGTAAACAAATGTTTACGATTATTGATGCTATCTTAATGATGTACTACCTGTCACTTGGGTTACAATGTGACACTTTTATCAGTTACATTAGTTTGTATATGAAAAAAATTAATGTTTTCAACAATAGTCCTTCGACACCACCATTGTTGTTCACAAGTGGCTAACCGAGCAGAGCCATGTAGAGCCAAGCAGTGGAAACAAAAAAAATCGATTCGTAGTGTTACTGAATATAGAGTCAACTAAAGTAAATAATAATAAGTATGACAGTCAATAATAAGATGATAGACAAAGAGTCCATTAGTGGTGGTAGTAATTTAACAGGAAATATAACGACGACGACGACGACAGAATATATTATAGAAATTAATTACGGCGATAGAGAAACTAAATTCAAAAATTTTATTTCTTCTTTATTAAAAAAATGTTGCTTACCATTAGAGCTAATTACAGATATACTGGAGGATCCAGAACTGTTTGAGAAGTATTGCTCTGTCTTTACTCATAAGAGTGCAGATAAGGACACAAATTATGAATTCTACGAATTGCTAGGTGACCAAACCATGAATAAACTCATTCTTTGGTATTTGAAAGGTCGTTTTCCATATCTTTCGAATAGCAAAGGGGTTAAGGTTTTAAGTCGTCTTAAAATTAACTTAGTGTCGAAAGAATCGTATAGCATGTGGGCGAAAAAGTTGGGGTTCATGGAACTCATATCATGCGACAAAGAAATTTTGAGAAAGCATGAATCTTCTTTACTTGAAGATTGCTTAGAGGCCTTTTGCGGATTAACAGAAGAAATCGTTGATATTAAAATAAGAGGATATTCTGGTGTTTACTTTATTGCCCAATTACTTGACGATCTTCTTGATAAGCAGCAAATTTCATTGAAATACTCAGAGCTCTACGATAGCATTACACGCCTTAAAGAGACGTTTGACAAATACAATTCAAATCTCAATAAAGGAACGTGTCCTCTTGTGTGGGGTCAGATTTCGTTTCATCATGAGAAAGACAAAGAAACTGGTTTATTCACAGTAAAATTGGTTCAGTTTAATTCAGGACAACGTCGAAAAGAGGTATTGTTAACGAAAGAGGGATCGTGTATAAATGATTTGAAATATGCTCTTGCTGAAGAATATCTACAATTTTTAAATGAACAAGGTTACAAAAAAGATGAGTTATCATACTATGAAGAGATAGAACAGATGCGAATAAAAAATGAAGAAAGCTAATGAATGGGATTCCATATATAGTAAAAAACAAGCAAGTTAAGAGAAAAACGATGACAAAGTTCGATATAAAAAAAGATTTGAATTTTAGCACTCGAACAATGATCGCTGAATTAAATTACAATATAAATATAAAAAAATTATTTGATTCTTTACCTATTTATCATTTGATGAAAAATTATGGAAGGACACACATCTGTTATGTGTATGATAAGTACAATAGTAAGGGCGACGTAACAAAAAAAAAAAAGAAATCAAAAAAAAAAGAGAAAAAGGAAGACAGCTGTGCAGGCCCGGCGAGCGTGAGCCCTAGTACAATCAAAAGATGCCCGAGTCCGAACATTACCCCCTCGACGACATCGACGACAACGACAATTTTGAAGACTTTCCGAAATTCACTGAACCTGTTGGTTGAATCGGATTCAGGTCGTATCCTAACGATCAAAGCCGGACGGCTGGGTCGTTTTCATATTACAGGGGCTAAGAATGAGGAGGAATGTTATTCTATCGTAAAATATCTTGTAGAGCTTATTCTGACTGTTGTTCCGGACAAAGATATTTTTGTCTTCTCCTCTTCTTCTGATCGACGACCATCGGATAGTCTTCTGCGAGTAAGGTTCCTTACCATAATGACCAACTACATTTGGAATATAAACTTTAAAATCGATAAGGAGAAACTAAATACATTACTCAATAACCAATCAGATTTCATAAATTTATATGAAACATCATTCGGATATACAGGAGTTAACGTCAAGAAAGAAATTAATATAGAGAACTATCAGAATAAGATCGAGACTCCAATCTTTGTCTATAATCAATATGAAAATACATGGAGTAGACAGTCTGAGAATAGACAAAAATTTGGAAAAGATAATCGACCAAAACACAACACCTTTCTTGTATTCAATAGCGGAAAAATTATTGTTTCTGGCATTCAGGAAGAGATGATGCAGTCCGATTTTGACCTATTCTCTTCCTTCCTTCTCAAGAATCGACATCATATCGAAGAATTCTTGACCTATTAAACATAATACACATTAATATATTAATAATATACATCTCTATATTATTAATACGGGTACATTTGACAGAATGTTTACCAATCACAGTACAAATCACGAATCACAAAACTTTATCAAGAACATAATATTGGAATTCTGTCATAAGAATACTAATAATCTTCATAGCGAGGTTCTATTAAATTTTCTAAAAGAAGATCTTGATCAACCTAATTTACTCTATAAAATTTGTTATTATTTAAACCAGCATGAGGATGATTTTACATGGCATCGTGAATCGGAATTTTTATGTCACTTAAAACAACTTCACTCAAATCTACAAGGGGGTCTGCATGATCATGTTAACAATGAGTTATACTATTTTTTACTCAAGAGATAAGTTTTGAATCAAACAATGTTCATACGGAAATGTATACATTCGATAAAATGCATCGTTTTGTTTTTTTTTCAGAATATAATCATTGTTTTCACGAAATGATAAGGGTGGTACCATATATGTTTCGTATACCAATCTCTCGAACTCATTGGACTGTGGAAAATAAAATAAGACGATGCATTTTCTGTTTGGATCAATATTCTTCTTAAATGATTGAGATGGATCCAAAGAAAGCGTGTCTGAGTTGATGATTACTACGTTTGGCAGCGTTTCGTCTGCCTGCATTAAAGTATAATATAATTCTAAATTTTCTTTCAAATTTAATGTATCAAACGTTACTGTTTGTTTCGTTTTTGTCTCTACGTTCTTTAAGAAATACATTAAGAAATCATCGAATGATTTATCAATCAATCTCTTATAACTTTTCTTTGTTTCACTTGTATATGTTCGAATCTTATCTATCTTCTGGATATGGGTTTCTTTCAATTCTGAAAATATTTCAAGAAGTGTGTCTTTCAACTCTTCCTCACTTTCAAAGGAATTATACGATTCGGTGTTGTCGTCGGCAAACGTACCTTCAAAATATTCGTGTATCTCTTCATCTTTGAACAGATTAAAAATTAATTGTAGGATCTGAACAGTTGTTTCATCGTGTTGTTGCTCCTGCATATACGTTTTGAATGAATCTAAAAAAGTATCAGATACAATTTTGGAATCATAGTGAACGACTTCTTTCAATTTCTGAGCCTGTTCGACATGCTCTTTAATTTCTTTTTCAATATATTCCTTCTTTTTATCCTCCAACATTCCATTCAATTTAATTCCATATAGTAAGGCTGTAAAGAACGTATTCTCTATTTTGTTTTTATTCATATTCACACGTATGATTTTGTCACTTTTGCATTTGTTTCCACTCAATAACACGTTGTAAGGTTTTTGATCCCAAGGATTGACTAGTTTTGCGTACTCTTTCGAATTTTTTGAAAATAACACAATATCATTCATCTTTATATTTTTTTTTTTATTTTTTGCCCATTAAGAGTAATATTCCTTTAAATGACATTTTTTTCTCTGAGAAATACTACAGTGGATTATATGATTCATAACAAACAGCTAAACAGAAAAAATATTATTTTATTTTTCTGATATAAATGACAACAGAAAAAAAAAAGTTAAAGAGAGACCAAAAAGATTTGAAGACAATAATAAAAAATCAATTAAAGAGACGAAAAAGAAGATGAACGATAAACATAACAAAGAAAGAGCATCTATTTTCTTTATGAATGCTCTCAATTCCATAAATAGTGTAAATCAAATTTGTAGAAATCAAATTTGTATTATAAGTATACAATCTTTAGTTGCTATTGCGCAACAATTTGAAATCACAAATAAAGACAAAGCTATTGAAATATATATAGTCTTGTTACAATACCATGGATTGGATGCTAACTTAGATTCAATAGTAAAGAATCGTTTGAACTTACTCTATGAAAAGACTAGATAATAAAAATTGTGTCATCTAAAAAACTCATATTGAACCGAAAAAACAACAAGAACTTGTAAAATGATGATAGATATTAACAATGCATTATTTTTAGTGTCTTTCAATAACTCTCCATACAATACAATATTTATAATCTGTAAAATAAATGCGAAGATGAAAGAATACTTTGTATAAGTAGAGGACAGATACAGTGGAATATAAGAAATTGAAAGAGTAAATATCATGATTGTTGATAACATGACAGAAGAATAAGATGAATAAGAAAGTGATTTGTCTTCATATCGTATCAAGAAAGATGATAAAATGAAAATAATCGATGTAAAAAATATAAGCAATTGAATGACGGATGACTTTGAATGTATAAGAGATTTTATTTGAGTTTCTATGACATATTTGTTTAAAACACTGTTACTATTCTCCATTATTATTATTTATTACAAACAGAGATTTTATATATTTTTTTTTTAAATATCAATCAAATAAGTGTCGATTTCAATCTTTTCATTTTCATCCTTATTATTCTCGTCTGTATTGGAAGTAGTCGATGTCGATGATCCATGAATTAAGTCTTTTAGCTCTTCATCTTCTTCTGGAGATAATTCAAATGCAGATAATGCTGGATTATCCGAGGAAGGAACACCATTTTTAAGATATTGGATCTTTCCATTCGATATAAGGATCGCTGTTTCCTTCGGGTAGTACTTCCATATAATATCTCCTCTTTCCATTTTTCCGTCGGTTAAGGTGGATAAACGATCAAACTCCACACGTAAAGATACAATTACAGAGTCTTCAACATTAATTCTCACTCGATTTCGAAACGACCCTTTTAGTAACACTTGTCGTTCTACTTTATCTTCGCAATGTACGATGAACCGGCAATCTCCCAAGGCTGCAGTCACGATTCCGTATATTTCGCTCCCCTCTTTCCACTCTTTGAGAATTCGATTCTTTGGTTGGAACTTTTTTCTAAACGTTTTCTTTGGCATACTGTTGTTTTTTATAGTTTTTACTTTTTTTAAGATTATGTATGTATAAAAATGAATCACTTTTTTTTTATACGATGATATCTAGAAAAATAGAAAGTATATATATATACAAAATCAAACTATAGTATATTATATTATATAGACAATAGGAAAGAAGTTCCGTGATATGGAATTGTTCGTTTTTTTTCTGCAACTTTTTTTTTTTGGTATATATAATAAATAATTCTTATTTTGACGGTTTAAATGGGGATTAAAAACTTTTATCATACTTTTAAACGTGTTTTTTCGGCAAGTATTGTAAATATACTTCCTACGATAAAAAAGTATGATATATTAATTATAGAAATAAATGGAATTTTTTATCACGCGATAGATCATCTAGAAAAGCAACAAAAAGAAAAAATAACACATATGAAAATATTTGAATATTGTTCAAAACAAATCATGTTACTTGTGGATAGATATGAAAAGTATTTACAGAAAAATGCTTCTATATTGATAGTGATGGATGGAGTGGCACCTCTGATGAAAATGAGAACACAACGTCAACGACGCTTAAAAAACTGTATAAAGAAATCTTCTGTCGACTCGTTTGATCTCAATGCATTATCCGTAGGGACGACCTTTATCAATTTCATGAGTAAGTACATTGATTGGTGGTTGAGAAAATACATCCATTCAAATAATCAAACCAATGATAAAAGTAAAAACTTTTCTTTTTATTTCAACAATGAAAAAAATAAAGGAGAAGGAGAGATTAAGTCTATACGATTCATCAAAAAATATGCCACTAAACATCGAACGAATATACTTTTGAACTCCATGGACGCTGATTGGATTATCGCATCCTTATTACTGTCCGATTATAATATTACGATTCATAGACAACAAGACTTTATTTCAAATCAGCTATTTATACAGGAGATTCTACGATTATATTCATTCGATCATGACAGACATTTGTCCTTAAAAGATTTCTTTTTAATGTTTCTTTTCTTAGGGAATGATTATGTAGATCCTATTGAGAATTTAGATTTTGATACGTTATTGAAAGTTGTTTTTACAGAATATAAAAAGCTAAAATGTCACCTGTTTTCATCGGACATGACCAATAATAATCTTATTATTTCAAACTTTAAGAAACTAACTTTAATGATTCATGTTCGATTATTTGAATCAGATAAAGAAAACACAACCAAACTATTGCAATTGCAGAAAAAAACAAATAACAATAATAATATAAGCAATCAAAAACAAGAAAACGAACAAGACTATGTTCGTACAATTGATTACATATTTAATTTACAGAATATAATTGACATGCATCACAGTGATAACTTTGAATGGGGATTTTATTATACACATCCTACGATTCCATCTTTGTTATCGTTTCAATCAATCGATGATTCAATTCAAATCTGTCGTTACAATCGTCGTCGTCAAAATGATGATGACGAAGAAATAAATTTTGATATATACTATCGTCTACTTCTCATATTACCTAAGTCTAGTAGTAAAAAACTTTTACCGAGTTGTTTATCTTCGAAAATAGAAGATAATTTGTATGAAGAAAAAATATTATACGATATAAAATTTAATCAAGTGCATTTATGTGATACTAATAAATTACAAAGGTTCCAAGAAAGCTGTAAAGATATATACAAAAAAAATAAACATAAACTTTCCGATGACGAGAAAAAAAGATCCTTATCTGGTAAAGTTTTCTTATATAAATATGATCCAAATATTCAAAAGACGATACGATCTTATTACGGAGATTTATATAACAACAAGGTTCGGTTGATTCATTTATAAACTTATTGTTCAACAAACTTTATCCATTCTACTAAAATTTCGTTGTTCTTCTTATTCTTATTATGCTTGCTCTAAATATATATCAAATCGGACCGTTAGATTTTACATTGAACATTTTGAACTTATTGACTTTTTTAAACGTTAGATTAACCAAAAGTAAAAGATATATAGGTTCAAAAATGTTGAATGTCTATTAACCAGTGTCTAACTCCACCGGTGGAGGGAAATACATTCTTTAGTTTTTTTTGTTTGTTTTTTGTATTTAAGCGCTACAATTAGTACATTCTTCTTGTAACTGTTCTTCTTTGTCTCTGCTTACATAAAAATTTTGACCACGTAATGCTTGCGAGCGAACGTAATAACTACCCGTCTTTAGCCCTCTCTTCCAACCATACAGAAGGCACTTGTTTAAACGGTCAATGCTAGGTTCATTTAAATATAAGTTCATACTTTGAGACTGATCAATGAACCGTTGCCTATCTGACGCCATCTCTATCATACTCTTATTCGGTATTTCCCAGACAGTCGAGAAGACCTTGCGAAAGGATGCTGGCAGCTCTTTAAATGGTACAAGAGAACCCTGAGTGAATGTTAATTTATCTTTAAAGGTTTGTGTCCAATGATTAATGCCTTCCATGATTTTCTGAAGATGTCGATTCACAATTATGAATTCACCGGATAAAGTTCTTCTCATATACACGTTACTTGTTAACGGCTCGAAACTTTCAGTGTTCCCCAAGATCTGAGCGGTACTGGCGGTCGGCATGAGCGCAATGAATAGAGAATTCATACAACCGTACTGTAAAAGATCCTTTCTTAAAGATTCCCAATCATATTTTAGATTGTATTTAAATTCACTATGATCGGAATAAAGCTCAAAATGGAAGTTTCCTTCACTTAGTGGTGATCCTGAGAAGGATTCGTAGGTCTTACCGGTTGCTTTCGAAATTGAAACACTTTTTTTGAGAGCATGATAATAAATGCATTCGAAGATTTGTTTATTTAGTTCTCTAGAATAATCATCGTCGTATGGTTTCAATAAGATCTGTAGCAGGTCGGCAAAGCCTTGAACGCCTATGCCCATCGGTCTATGTTTTACGTTCGAACGCCGACACTCTTCTAGAGGATAAAAAGAAATATCAATTACTTGATTGAGATTCTCACATAGCATTTCGACAGTATCACCTAGTTTTTCAAAATCAACTAGAGGTATTAAATATTCATTCCATAATTCTGAAAAGCCTCCGATTAGTTTGTCGGTTTGATTGAATATCTGAGGGTATGTCTTGTGACAGTCCTCTTTTAATGCAAGAGCATCCTCATGTTTATAGTCAATTTCTTTGAAAGGTATATCATTCTGGTTAAGATAAAATTTAGAAAGCTTACAGAAGAAACAATCTTTTTTTGTTATAATTTGAACATTACTCAATTGATTACGTTTTGGATTATCGCACAAAAATTTGTTTAAGGCGATACTTGCTAAGTTACAAACTGCGTATTCTTTAGAATTACTGTATTGCATAATTTCAGTGCATAGGTTGCTTGATTTGATAATCCCTAAATTTTTTTGATTGCTGCATCTGTTGATTTGGTCTTTGAAAAGAATGAAAGGGGATCCGGTCTCGATCTGAGACCGCATAATCATTGTCCAGAGGTCACGGGCTTTCATTTGTTTAGTATATTTTTTTTCTTTCACATACTCATTATAGAGCTTCTCAAAATCATCCCCATACACATCATTCAAACGAGGGCAAGTGTGAGGATTAAACAAATACCAATCTAAATTTTTATTAACTCGTTTCATAAAGGTGTCCGAGACCCAGAGAGCATAGAAGAGATCACGTGCTCTCTCTTCAAATTGCCCTGTACTTTTTTTCATTTCAATAAAGGATTCGACGTCGGCATGCCATGGCTCAAGATAAATGGCAAAAGAGCCTTTTCTCTTACCACCGCCCTGGTCGATAAAACGAGAGGTATCGTTCAATACCCTTAACATCGGGACCACCCCCTGGGACTCCCCATTGGTCCCATAAATGTACGACCCTTTCGAACGGATATTATTGATGTGTAAACCAACCCCTCCGGAGTACTTCGAAATTAGACCAGTGTTTCCTATCGTTTTAAAAATACTTTCAATGTTATCTTCTATTCCCATCAAGAAGCAGGATGCAAGCTGAGGGCGCCTAGTCCCAGCATTAAATAGCGTAGGTGTCGCGTGTGTCACCTCCCCCTGAAGAAAACTACGATACAGTTTTTCAAATTTTGAATAGTTATCAGTGTCTTTCCATATAAATAAAGCTACTCGACAGAAAAAGTGGTAAACAGACTCTTTGTAACCAGAGTGTGTTTTCAAGAGGTATTTGTTTTTCATCGTTTCAAAACCAAAATACGATATATCGAATAACTTGGTAGTTTCATGGACATGAGATATCACTTCATTGATTTTGTTTTCATTATTAACAACAAAGGAATAGAAAGACTCGTCAAGTAATGGATAGTTGTCTCCCACTTTATTTTTATTATCTTGAAGGCGACGAGTGTTTTCGACAAAATTTAATTGTTCAGGAAATTCTCGTTGCATGAGGAGGTTCACTAAAGTACGCTCAGTCTCTAAAGATTCATGTACTTTAGTTTTCAAATCATATAAATATTCTTCATCTTTATCAATATAATTTGTATGTATTGCTTTTGTTGCTGTTGTTGTTGTTGTTGTTGTTGTTGTCATCATAGTTGCGGTATCCATCATCATCTGTTACTGTGTTTGTTCAATTATGTTTCTTTGTTATTTAAAGGATGTCTTTAAATTAATTTTTTCATATTTTTTTTTTGTAATTTTTTTTTTTAGTGATTTGTAATAAAGAACAGAAGACATTATGCCATATTTAAATTCTGAAAGTATACAAAGATCAGGAAAAAAGATTGGATATATTACATATCGAACAGATGATAAGGAAATTTACAATGAGAATATATTAATTAATAGTACTGAATACAAGAAGATTGCGTTTGAAGATAGCAATGGAACGGTAAGATATTATAAAATTCGCGAACCAGCAATTGAAAGGAACAGAAACGGTAAGGATCGATATACGAAAGATTCTATTGAATACCGCGAGGATTTACAGAGTATTCTTTCTCATAAATTGAATAAAACGAATTATACTTTTGTCAATAACTTTTTAAAAAAAAAATGAAAGAAGTGAAAATGATTTAAAGAAATGAAATAAACACACACAATATTTTAATTATGTCAGACGATTTGTTCAATAAGCTATCGAATATACTGTCATCTGATGATATAGAAAGTAATAATGATAATACGACAATAGAAGAATGTAATCATATGTATATTACAGACGGAAAAAACGAAATCTGTCAACAGTGCGGATCAGAGAAGCAAAAACCCTTATCATTAGAGAAAGAGTGGCGTTATTTCGGTGAATCTTCAAAGACCAAAGATCCATCACGATGTAATCTACGGAGAAGTCATACAAAGCCACCTTTGACGAGTCAATGTGAGAAAGTTAATATAAAATCAGGTAAAGTGGTAAATGATGCTAATCAACTTTATTTAGAGGTAACAAAAGGAAAAATATACAGAGGAAAGAAAAGAATATCGATCATATACGCATGCGTCTACTATTCTTTGAAAGCCAATAATTCTTCTTATTCTCCAGATAAACTTTTACAAATTTTTGAAATTGATCGTACTACGGCCTTGAGAGGATTGAAATTTGTGAAAACCAATTTAACACACAAAGAAAATGAGTTGTTAATGGTCAAAACAAATCAAGAGAATAAAAACACGATTCATAAAGATACGAATGAAACAGAGATTGAAAAATTACTGAAAGAAATTATGGAAGATCTCAATGCCACTGAGTCGCAGATTCAAGAAATAAAATTGATATACAAATATTTATGTGGTAAAAGCTCGTTATTGAATCGTTCTAGGCCTCAATCGTATGCAACAGGATTAGTAAAGTACTATATCAACAAGAAAAATCCTTCTTTTGTATTCGAAATCAAATACAATGTAAAATTAAGTCATTTAACATTGAAACGAATTGTTAACGAGATTGAAACGATCATGAATTAAAAATGAAAAAAATGAAAGGCCCTTTTAGAATCTTATCATTGAAAACAAAAAAAAACAATAAGTTAAGAATTATGTTAGTGAATTTTTTGTTCCGTATGCAATTGCAACATCATGAAATTGAGGTTTATAATTTAATTATCACTCTTGTTTTAGCAATTTATTCGACGTTAATTACGTCATCAACTTCAGATATGCAGACATTCTGTTCCATTTTCTATGTCTATTTAATTTTTGATACGCTTTTTATCCCCGAAAGCCGTTTGGATAGATATTTACATCATGTATTGAGTTTTGTTTTGGTGAGCTATGCGAAAACAGACAAAGTTGTTCAATCAAATCTTTATGAATTGATCACGTTCCCTTTCATACAGACAGAGATATCCACTATATTTTTAACTAGTAGTATTTTGATCAAAAAGTTTTTACCTACACACAAGATACTACTGAATATATCCAATACCATGTTATTCTATACTTTCTTACGATATAGAATATTCAATTTAAGCTATGTTGTATATAATCTTTTATTTCAGTATTACTTTGATCAGATTGGATGCACTGATTTATACATAATTCGGTTTGTCTCAACCGTACTTTTATTCCTAAATTTTTTTTGGGAATATAAAATATGTATTTTCTTTAATAGGCATTATCAGATTACAGGTCGGATACTTACGTTTTTTGATGAGAGCAATAAAAAAAACTAAGTTGACTATGTCCAAAATATAAAACTGGGGGAAGAAAAAATAATAAATTGGCATCCAAATGTTCAAGTGGAAACCCTTCATGATGTACGAAGGAAGGAAATATAAAAACAGTAAAATGATTTTCAATGTAATAATACTGTAATTCTTTATATTTAATTTTGTTAAATACTTGTTAAGATATTTATCAATATCAATCTTTTCGGAATCAATACCATCAATCTGTCTAAATATATCTCTTATCAAATAAGTGAAGCAATTAAAGCGTACTATTTTTATATTATCGAATGTTTTTAAATATTCTTTATCTTTAAAAAGTCTTTCTTTGACGATAGAGTCGCATTCTTTTGAGCTGGTTTTAAAATATTTGAAAAAAGGTTGTGTTAAAAAATTATATATATCCTTTTGATTAAAAAATCTATACAAACAATTTTTTGTCAGTAGATCCGTGTTTACTTCGATGTATCGGTATACAGTATCAGGTGGTAGTGTAATATGTTGTAAATAGCTTAGAAGCCCGCATAATATAATTGTTTTTTCTTCATGTATTTGAATAAATTGGTTAAATTCATTTTTATCAAAATACGGTTTTTTATTTTTAGGATGCCTTACAAATACATCCATATCCTTTGTAACTAGTTTATAATCAACATTAAGATCTCTCTTGATGGAAGTGACAACATTGCAAAGTGTTGTCTTCCCGGCTCCTTGTACCCCCGAAATGTAGACAATCATCGTCTATTATATTATATTTGTTAATAGAAAATACAAAAAAAAAAATATAATATATTTGACGTATTATGATAATATACAGATATATACGTAGCAAAACTAAAATTAAAGGTATACCAGATTATACAAATTATGATCTTAAGAATAATCAACAAATCAAATATTATAAGATTTATTATACAGAACTACCTTTTTTATTCAAATTTATTTGTTGTTGCTTTCCAAAATGTATGTTTCGGAGTGATTATTTATTTCAAATCGGTTTTTCTGCTTAAATTTAAGTTACAAAAAAAAATGATTTAAAGAAATAAATACACCTTTATTAAAATAAACAAAAGTAACCATGCCTGCAAAAACAAATAACACAACCACCACAAATATTGATGCTAATGCTGCTACTACTGCTAAAAAAACTATTGTAAAGAAACGAGTAGTCAAAAAGAAAGTTGCTAAAAAAGAAGAAGAAGTAAAACCTGTTGTCGTTGAAGAAGAGCAAGTCATTCAAACTCCAGAAGAAAAAATAGTAGAACCTTCAGTTGAAGTCAATAATACTGTTGATGAACAAGAAAACAACAATAACAATCTGGACGACAACACAGAATCAGAAGAGTCCGGTGACAAGTCTGGTGAGAAAAAGAAAACTAAAAAAACCATGAAGAAAGAAGATTTTATCGGAAAGTTCGAATATCTCTTCTCTGCGTATGAAGAGCAACTAAAAGCTGCTCGAAAGCAACCAAATCAGGCTGTCTCTTTACACAAATACCTTACGTCTTTAAAAAATGATGTTTATAAGATCTTAAAATTAAAAAAGAGAAAAACCGGAGAAAACTCAGCTGCATCTGGCTTTATGAAACCAGTATCTGTGTCCAATGAGTTAAGATCGTTTTTAGGAAATTTGAACGCTGACGAGGAGATCACAAGAGTCTTAGTCACACGTAAGCTTTGCGAATATATCAAGCAGAATTCTTTACAACAAAATGAAGATAAACGTTTTATTATCCCAGATTCTAAATTAAAAAGTCTATTTGCTATTGCAGAGAACGACACGGACACAAAATTATCGTACTATGGAATCCAACAGTTGATCCAAAGGCATATTACTAAGAAAACTGTAGAAAACACATCTGCTTAAATATGATTCTAAAATTATTGTTGTTGGTTCATTTTATTTTTCTATTTTGATATTTATACTAAATATTAAAATATTCGTTTACACCTACACACCTACATGGGACCTCTCTTCTTTCGAATCATTGCCTCAACTGGATGCACCTGGAGTGTGTGCACTCCACCTGGGATCGGCTTCCCTCTGTTTCACAAGGCAACTGGAGTGGGTGCACTCCACCTGGGATCGGCTTCCCTCTTTTTCACAAGGCAACTGGAGTGGGTGCACTCCACCTGCTGGAGTGTGTGCACTCCACCTGGGAGGGGCTTCCCTCTTTTTAGTCTCAACTGGAGTGGGTGCACTCCACCTGCTGGAGTGTGT
>Ga0163109_10002537_pt1 | contig 14218 bp, 6 predicted proteins | sample CRUFie1St13metaG_FD_108704 | JGI IMG/M metagenome (GOLD analysis project Ga0163109, IMG submission 108704) | Marine microbial communities from the Costa Rica Dome - CRUD Field 142mm St13 metaG | ecosystem: Environmental > Aquatic > Marine > Oceanic > Photic zone | place: Costa Rica: the Eastern... | reverse complement strand
TGGCCGTCCTCCCCTTCTCGAGATCCACGAGCGGCGTATGCTTTGAATTCCGGAGATGAGCACGCTTGGCGCGTCTGGTTCGACACGTTGGATTTTGACTATTTCTCCGCGCATCACGGACGGTTTGCAAGTGAGTATGGATTGCAGAGTTTGCCCGATGCATGGACACTTTCGAAGGTGGGCATTGGCGCCTTCGCAGACGAGGCGCTGCAATTCAGGCAGCGCTCGAAAATGGAGTGGTTGCAGCCCGGGCTGGACGGTTGGGGCATGATGCGCATTTACGCCCGACGGTATGCGGCGGACCCCGCAGCGGAAGACCCCCGACACACCCCATTGGAACGGTGGATTTACCTGACCCAATTCACCCAAGCCCTCGGTCTGCGGGAAGCACTCGAACGGCACCGCACGAGCGATGGACGCTACGCTGGCTCTTTATATTGGCAGCTGAGTGACGTTTGGCCCACAGTATCGTGGTCGACGGTGGATTACTACGGACGCTGGAAACTGGCACACCATGCCGTCCAGCAAGCCAACAAACCCCGGTGCGTTCAACGGGCTCACGAACGCTCAACAGAGACTTTGGTCGTCTTCAACGATGCACCGGAGGCATTGAAATCCACCGCCCTTCAGGTTGCCTTACTCACTATCGAGGGTGACACGTTGCATGCCGAAAATTTCCCGGTTGATGTGGCCGCCTTTTCACACTCTGTCCTTGAATTGGGCGAAACCTTCAACACGTCAAAAGGCATCCTACGCTGGGCGTGGAGCAATGGTGCAGGAACCATTCTCGACGAGGGAACGCATCTGCACGCCAAGCCCGCCGAGATAGGCTGGCCCGACGCCACCATTGAGACGGTATGGACTGGCGATTCCTTGGTATTGACATCCGATCACCTCGCACTGGGGGTGCGACTTCAATTGAAGGGCGTTCAGTTTGAAGAAAACGGGTTCATGCTCTTCCCGAACGAACCCAAAACTGTGCGGTACGGAGCCACTAACCCTGTAAATGTCGCGCGTAAGGGGCTCAGCGTGGAGCATTTTGCCGAGTATCAGTAGACCTTTAGGATGGTGTGCCTGGCGCCGTTGATTTCAAAAACCTCTCCTGCTCGTTTGCCGAGCATGGCTTGAGCTGCGGGAGACACCGGCGAAAGGGCATAAACCGATTTGACACCTTTCACAGGCAGTTTGCCAAAGGAAATGGAGATGAAATAGATGATGCGCTCGGTTTCGACCGCGGCACCGCGCGCCGCAATTTCGCACGGCGCATCGGTTAATTGCTGCAACTCCGATTGGTTCCGCTGAGCCTTTTCCCGTTGCTGATTCAACTGCTGTAGCTCTTGGTCCACCATAGCTCGCGCCGTTTCGTGCTTATCGCCTGCTGAACTTTTGGTATCCGCTTGCCTGCTTTCCTGAAGCGCCGCCATGTCCGCTTGCAGGCGGTTCAGCGCGTCTCTGACACCGGCGTCCATGATTTCGAGCCAAGCTTTCTTTTTCATTCGAGGCAAAACTACGCCTACGGGGCATTACCCGGAACATACCGAAGCGTCAGTCGCTCGAAGTAAAGTTCAACCGAAGATCGTTTTGACCAACGTAAGCCTAACGGATCAGGGTCACGTGGCCGCGCCACTCCCGCTGAGCAGGACGTTGCGCTCGGGATTCCACGCGCAAGACCCACGTATACGCATCGTTCATCCCGAAATAGTCGCTTTCTTGTACTGCCTGGCCAATCCAGTATTCCTGAGGATCGTAGGATTCCCAAATGAGCTGACCGTAGCGATTGAATACCCGCATCCAATAGCTGTCCACCAATTCTGGGGCTGAAATTTCAGGACGCCACCCGTCGTTGACACCATCCGAATAGCCATTCGTCGGCGGGGTAAATGCGTTGGGGATGAACACCTGAAGATTTTCTTCCACTTCGACCTCCAAGGTCGCCTCGCCAGCACAACCAAGCGCATTGACCACCATCACATTCACCGCGTACGTTCCCGGTTGGTCATACGTGTGCGCGCCATTCCAAATGGTCGAAAGCGTACCGTCTCCGAAGTCCCATAGCGCCTCGCCTGCATCGGAGAGGTTTTCAAACGACCACGTACTGTTGAGAGGGTCCGGGTTCTCAAACGTTCCCGCGTAGGGATTCGCCTCAAAGTCCACAAAGGGGGTTGGGAAAACAGTGATGCTGTCGGCAAGCTCGACGGTGTTTTCGCACCCGCGATCGTCCACAACGTGCAGCATCAGCTGGTACGCACCCGGCTGGTTCAAGACCAGAACAGAATCAAGCGCAGAAAGCACTGATGTGTTTCCCTCATGCAGCAAGCTCAACGTAGGCTCGGCTTCACCAGGAGCCACATTCAATAGCACCTCCAACGGTCCACACCCCATCATGGGTTCTGCGCTCAAAGCGGCCGAAGGCAGTGCGAGGACTTCAATGAAGTCCACTGCAACTTGGGTGCATCCCCATGCATTGGTTAAGACCGCCTCAATAGCGTGCAAACCCGTGTCCAATAGAGGAACCGAAGTATCTGCTCCGGTCGCCATCCATTGACCGTTTACGTTCCATTGCACCTGGTCTGTGGCATTCGCCCCCGCCGATACCGCAACATATGCAGGAAAACCACAGACCACATTTTGTTCGGACACTACGGCCGCATTCGGTAGAGGCCATACTTCAATTTCCTTACTCGCCAACCCTACACAACCATCACCATCCACCAGACTTACGCTGATGACCGACGCGCTCAATGTGTCCGTAGTCTCAAAAGCAAAGTCCAACGTTGATTCCGCACCAACAGCCATTCCATCGACCGTCCAATTCCATTGTGATGAACCTGCCATCCCCTCCGTAGAGAAAGAAACCTGAAGGGGACTGCACCCCGCCTCCACATCGGAGAAAATTTCAACCTCAGGACCGGCCTCAACCGAAAGGATCCACGGCGCGCTCGAACCACAGCCCGTAGCCACATTGAAGGCTGACACTTCAAATTCGGTCGTCCCAACGTCACTGGCCTCGAACACGATTGAATCTGAAGCAACCGAACCCTCAGCCCAAGTCCACTGTACCGCGTCAGCGCCCGGCGCATCGACGGTCAACGTCAACTCAGCAGAGACACAAGCTGACGCCACAGTGTTTGAAAAATCCAACGCTGGCGTAGTCAGAACTTCGAGAAACAATGTGTCCCGGGTTGCGCAGGACCCCGCGCCCGCCTGTACGGCCAGGCCGTGCAAACCGACACCTAACGACTGGACATCGATGACCCCTGTGTTCGCATCCAGCACAGGCGTTTGGGGAGCATCCACCACAGACCAAGTCACGGCTACAGATCCATTCTCAGCCAAAAGCTCGACTTGGTCCTGCGAGGCACATACCGCCGTATCCGGGCCCGCTTGAACGTGATAAGGCGCTCCTACGGTCAAGGCGAATGTGTCGCGAGCTGCACAACCAGATACAGGCTCAAATTCGTATTGAATTTCGTAAGCTCCTGGCGCGAGCAGTTCGGGGTGGAGAAATTCATTTTCATCAATGGAAGGTTCCACAGCCCCAAGCCCAGTGAATGCGACAACACCGGATTCAGAAATTCCTGCGTGAGCAGTCAGGTCAATCGGAATCGCTTGGTTGCAAACGGCCAACGCTTGAACAGCATTCGCTTGAAATACCTGAAGGACCTCAACCGTCCAATCAATGGATGCGCTGCATCCCCAATCATCGGTGGCACTCACCATGACTGTGCGCGCTCCAGCGGTCGGCCACGAGATGCCCAACTCAGTGGAATCGCCCAAAATAGGTGCTCCATCAATCGCCCATTCCATGACCAACGGCAACGCGGTGGCCTCAACATCAACTTCCAAGATCATCAACGAATCAGGACAGACTTCAGGCCCTGAGACAACAGCAATTTCAGGCGTGGTATGCACCTCCAATTCAACATCTGCAGAAACCGTGCACACCTCACCCGTGTGGGTGAAGACATACGTGTGGGTTCCTGATTCGACGGATTGCAAGTTTACCGCATCGGAGAATTCAACCTCCAAACCAGGCCCTTCCCAAAATCCAACCAGCTCGGCAGGCGTCGGCAAGAATGCCAACCCTTGGTTCACGCACGCGTGAATTTTGGGTCCTAAGTCCAACTCAATCGGTGAGACGACTTCGGTCAGCATTTCGGCTTCGTTTGCACACCCTTCATCATCAACAACGGCATACGTCAAGGAGAACGTACCTGGGCCACCGGTTGAAGCATCGAACAAGCCGAATTCTACTCCGCTGCCCGACCACAGGCCATTTTCAGGTGAGGCGACTGGAAGCTCAACACTGCCTTCATTGGCACAAACGGACCATGAAGACGGTACAACTACGTGAGGAAGTGCATGGACTTCCCAAAGCAATTCCGCAGTCGATGCACATCCTAAGGAATCTGTTACCACAACGGAAGCCGTGACTTGCCCCGGATTGTTCCACGGCCCTGCGCTCAATTCCCAAGGGTTAACGCCATCCAACATAGCCGGTGCTGCCCAAGCAAAATCGTATGCCCCAAAGTCCGAGGCCCCTTCAACAACCACTTGACCCGCTGCAGTATCCCCTTCACAGACCACTGGCGCATTGGAAGTGGAGAGAATGGGCAATGCCATGACTTCGACCGTCATGCTATCACGTACAGCGCAAGATCCTTCACCGACGGCATAGACGATTAGGTGGTTCCCTGTACCTGAGGCCGTAGGATTGAATAGCGTCTGCCCATCAACCAATTGAACCGGACCCTCCCAGGTCCCCAAGACCGGTTCATATCCCACCAACTCAAACGGTGCTGAAAGCGCACAAACAGAAAGTGATGGCCCAGCGGAAACCGATGGAACAGCCAAAACCTCCATGGCCGTTGTATCGGAATTTGTGCACCCCAAAGTCCCCGATACTGTGTAAACCAAATCAACCTCGCCTTGTCCCACGATTGCCGGGTTGAAGGCATTGCTTTCTTCATTCACGCCCGGACCGCTCCAACCATCCATCACGCCCTCCGAGGTCGGCAATTCAACAGCAAAATCCTGATCACATGTGGAGGTAAGAGCAGGCGCCGTCACATCGGGAAGCGCAACTGCACTAACGAATGCGATCGCCTGGTCTTCACACCCCGCGTCATCAATTGCGACGAGCTCTATGGCATCCAATGGGTCTTCCGCATTGGCCACAACGAATGGCAACCCAATTGCATTAAATTCAACTTGGCTCGACCAGAGCATTTGGTAACTGCCGTTCGGCTCAACGGTTCCTCCTCCTGCGAAGGACTCCAACCACACGGTGTCTCCATCGCAAGCCGCGCCTCCTTCCGTAGAGATAAAAACGGTTGGATTTTCGAGAACTTCCCAAACCATCGTGTCGGTTGTGGCACAAGACCCGTCACCCAAGTGGAACACCAATTCATGTGGGCCAGCGGCCAATTCTGCAAGGTCCAACACCCCGGAATTGGCGTCTGAAATGCCCGGCCCTGACCAGGATCCGCCTTCTTGCGCCGAGTTCAATACAACCAACTCTGTACCCGCACACAACATCGTATCCGCTCCAGCCAAGGCCCATACAGGTGCTTCAACGTGAAGCAGGACGGACTCAGACGATTGGCAGCCATTCCCGTCTTCGTAGGTATAAATCAATTCAGACTCACCCAATCCAAAAACTCCAGGGATCCATTCATTCAGAGCGATCCCCTCCGTAGTTGACCACCAGCCGCCTTCCGGTTCGACAGGTGGAAAATCTTCGGCAATTAGCTGGTCACATCCCGTCCACGAAGTCGGAGCGTCAACGACTGGCAACGGGGCGACTTCAACGGTATGGGCGACCGTGTCCGTGCATCCATAATTCGGAAGCCAAACCGGGTACGGATCGAACACAATTGCAGCCTCCACCGTGTGCGTGCTCGGGAGTGAGTCTCCCTCCCAGTCAAAATACACCGTTGAAGACGGGGGGGTGGGAGCAGAGTCCGCTGGAACGCCGTCTACAATCCACTCGACCGAAGTATCCCAGCCGTAGGAAGTGACGTTGGCTTGCAATTCAACGGCTTCGCCTGCACAGGCGATTTCATCAGCGGAGATGGACACAGACGGCACGAAAAATCCATACGCATTGAATCCCGCACTCGCTGAACATTGCTTGGTTCCGTGATCGACGGTTGTAAAAACGGACCCCAGCACTTGAGACCCGACGGTGTAGCGTGCTGACTGATCACCAGGCTGACCGCCTTGCAGCAATTCTGAATTGGAACTCCAAGTAAATGCGCCCTCCCCTTCAGCCACAAAGTCCACATGCGAACCCAAGCAGTACCAAGAATGCGAAGAACTCACCGTTAAGGCAGGTGTAGGATACACGGTAACAGCGACCGTATCCGCATGGGCTCCACAAGCATTGGATGCCCACGCCACAACCTCATTGGGTCCTGATGCGCCAAAAGACTGGATCAGCGGCGCCGGAACCTCCAAGGTATCCCAAACCGCATTTGCGCCCCATGCAAAAGCCGATAAGACGGTGTTTCCTGGATTGACGAGGACCTCCACTGTGCCTTCCTCTCCTGCACACAATTCGGGTGCTTCGGTAATCAACACTTCTGGGGGGCCAGCAACCGGTACCATGGCCGCGTTGGACGTTCCCGAACAGCCCTCACCAGCTGTATCCACCGCGGTGAGCTCAATTTGATAGACACCTGACTCAAGGAACAGAATGGAAGGTGATTCGGACGCTGCCGAAGTGCCCTCAGCCCACTCAAAATCACCTCCGGTTACCTCCCACGAAAACGAATAGCCCGAAGTTATAGTCGAGTCCATTGTGTGGACCAAAGCCGCAGCGAAAGGCGCACAGCCTGCTTCTTCGGATAGTCCAACTCCAATCCCGTTGCTCAACGGATGGCATTCGCACGGCTCGAGGCAATCCTGCCCATAAGCCGCGACCGTGAACAACCCCCTGAAGAGAAACAACGCCGCAAACGCAAATCCGATTGAGCGCATCGCTGAATTCTTTGAACCAATCATACGCGTTGATTTACGCGGGTTGCAGGCAAAACGTTTCACTTGGTGCGAACAATCTTTCCATCAAGTTCTTCGTTCGGTGCACCTTTCGTACACATCATGCTGCATCCCCCACCATTCAGCAGATTGTTTGGGAGTCGATTGAATAATAAATTTTTCGAATTCGCGACGCTGCTGTACTTTGCGTTCACGGCAATTTCCCGCACTTTTTACTGGTTTTTTCATTCAAAATGAACAGAAAATGGAATTTTCTGCTGCTTTCCGTAATGGTAGCAGCCACCCTTGTCGTTGGTGTTGACTACGACACAATTCAATCTCAATCTTCATCGTACGACTCCGGTGACATCGCCTGGATGGTCGTCGCAAGCGCATTCGTTTTGCTCATGACGCCAGGCTTGGCCTTCTTCTATGGAGGGATGGTGAACAAAAAGAACGTTATTTCCACCATGCTGCAGAGCTTTGTGGCGCTCGGAGTTATCAGCGTCGTATGGGTTGTCGCCGGGTTCAGTCTGTGCTTCGGGGACTCCATCGGTGGCATCATCGGTGATCCGAGAACGTACCTCGCCTTCCGAGGGGTAGGCTTGGTCCCCAACGGGGATTTTGCCGAAACCATTCCCTTCCTGCTTTTTGCACTCTTTCAATTGAAGTTTGCAATCATCACACCCGCTTTAATCACGGGCAGCTTCGCTGGGCGCATTCGTTTCCGCGCTTACATTTTGTTCATGGTTCTGTTCAGCTTGGTCATCTACCCGCCTTTAGCGCACATGACTTGGCACCCTGACGGACTGCTTCGCAATTGGGGTGTGCTGGATTTTGCCGGTGGAACGGTGGTACATATGTCGGCGGGATTCGCAGCATTGGCTGGTGCCTTGTTCTTGGGCAAACGCAATGAAGTAGACGACCAACCGGCCAACATTCCTTTTGTCATCCTCGGAACGGGTTTACTTTGGTTTGGATGGTTCGGATTCAACGCTGGCTCTGCCCTCGGCGCCAATGCTGACGCCGTTAAAGCGTTTGCCAATACCAATCTAGCTAGCGCCACAGCGATGATTACTTGGGTGTTCTACGACCGCTTTCAGAACCGAAAAATGTCCGCGCTGGGCGCATGCATTGGCGCCATTGTTGGCCTCGTTGCCATTACCCCGGCTGCCGGTTTCGTCTCGATTTCCCACAGCATTTTCATCGGCTTCATCGCATCATTGATTAGCAACTGGGCCATTCGATTTCAGTCGCGCTTCGCCATCGATGACACCTTGGACGTATTCGCGAGCCACGGCATCGGCGGCTTAGTAGGTATGGTACTTACCGGTGTGTTTGCTGAAGAGGTGGGATTGATCCACGGCGATGCCACCATCTTCGTGCGTCATCTCGTCGCATTGGTCGGTGTTGTTTTAGGTGTATTCGCCCTCAGTTACGCCCTCTATTTTGTTGTAAACCAGATCATTCCACTGCGGGTGCGTACCGACCAAGAACAGCGGGGACTGGACCATTCGCAACACGGCGAACGGATAAACTCCTAAGCCCTTTATTGCGAAATTCGGGCTATCTTCCGAGCAAACCGCCAAGATGAAACGAATCTCACTCTGCTTATTCGGGATGGTTTGCACCCTCCTGCTGATGCCGATGGCTCAAGCGCAATCGCCCATTACCTACGAGTACACGGGAGAGGTGGCGATTTACATTGTACCCAGCTGTGTTTCTCAGCTGGAAGTCCAACTCCAAGGCGCTGCAGGAGGCGGAGCGAACGGTGGTAATGGTTCAACTGTTACGGGCATCCTTAATGTTGTGGAAGGCGACATCATCGAAATCCGCGTGGGCGGAGAAGGGGGTTGTCCAGCAGCGGGCTATAACGGAGGTGGCACGGGTGGAAACGCCGGAGGAACAAATGCTGGCTGTGGAGGAGGTGGCGCATCGGATATCCGCATCGGAGGCTCCGCGTTAACAAACCGAGTCGCTGTGGCTGCCGGAGGAGGCGGTATGGGGGGCGGGAACACCGATGCTCAAGCTGGCGATGCAGGCTGCAATTCAGGCGGACAAGGCGAAAGCCCATTCGGACAAGGTGGGTTGGGCGCCTCGCAGAATTCTGGAGGCGGCGGCGGCCCGTCATGGACAGGAGCAGGAAACAATGGAGACGGCGCCAGTCTCGGCGTTGGAGGCAACGGCGCAATTGACCCGTGCTACAACGTAGGGCCAGGCGGAGGTGGTGGCGGAGGCTACTACGGCGGCGGCGGAGGTGGCAGTGACTGCTGGTCATCCGGTAGTCTTGGCGGCGGCGGTGGCGGCGGCGGGTCAAGTTTGACCCCCGCGGGCTTTTCATGCGTTGAAGGCAATGTCTCAGGTGCCGGTTCTGTGGTGATCACCCCTGTTGGTGGTGTAGGCCTGGTCGTTGAGCCTGTGACGCCACAAGTTTGCGAAGGAGATTCGTTGTTCTTGACCCTCTCAGGAGCGGACAATTACGATTGGTTTGAGGCCGATGGCCTCACCGTGATCGAAGGGGCAAATGTCTTGGTCAACCCGCTTGAAACGACCGTATACAGCGTTGTTGCCTCAAACGAGGAGTGCATCGATACCGTCGACGTCACAGTGACCGTAGTACCCTACCCCGTCATTACGGTAAACCCCGAGTACATCACCACATGCAATGAACCGGTATCACTCTCAGCTTCTGGTGCCCTTCAGCTTCAATGGCTGCCAAACGAGAGTTTGGTTGGAAACGGCTACGGGCCAAACCAGACGGCGAATCCGACCGAAACGACGGTATACACGGTAATTGGCACCGAAACAGGTTGCAGCTCCGAAGCTACGGTGACCGTTACATACCAAGTGGAAGTGGAAAGCACTGAATACTTCTGCGAAGGAGAGAGCTTCAGCTTACCGGACGGATCGGAGCTGGCAGAAGAAGGGACCTACATTGCCGAGTACGTTTCGATCGAGGGCTGCGATAGCATTGTCACGCTAAACCTCTTCGAACAATCAACGTATTCCTTTCAAATGCCGGTGCAATTATGTGCTGGAGAGACCTTCACCTTGCCTGACGGTACGGTAATCGATGAGCCTGGCACCTTCCCCGTCATGCTCGAAACCTTCCAAGGACAATGCGACAGCGCCATTACGACCGTCGTTTCTATGCTTCAGCCGTTTGAAACCCAAAACACATTGGCACTATGTGAAGGTGAACCGGTGGTACTCGGCGACGGCACAGTGGTTACCGAGGAGGGGGTTCACACCGTTGTTTTGACATCCGAAATGAATGGCTGCGATAGCACTGTGACCTCAACCGTCATCGTCCAGCCCAACTATGATACGAGCGTGGTATTGGATGCTTGCGATGATGGTTCGTACCTCTTCCCGGATGGGACACAGCCCACCGCTTCGGGTGTGTTTAATTTCGACTTACAAACCGAACTCGGCTGCGACAGCAGCGTCACCATCGATCTGACGCTCAATCCCGCTTACGACATCACGTACAATGCAGCCATTTGCGCTGGGGAAGGCTATACCATGCCCGACGGCGCCAACATCACAGGTTCCGGACCTTATACCGCTGTCCTTGAGACGAGCGCAGGGTGTGATAGCAGCATCACCGTGCAACTGACCGTGAACCCTCTTCCTGAGGCGTCCAGCAGCGCAAATACCAGTTACTGCCTGTACGATGGCAACATCGAATTGAGCCCTGCGCCTGCGGGTGGAACGCTCACAGGAGATCTACTGAACGGGACCACGCTCGAACACCAAGGCGCCGACCCTGGAACCTACAACGTGAGTTATTCCGTCACAGACGGAAACGGGTGTACCAATGTCGACGCAGTGGAATACACCCTTGCGACGCCAATCGAACCCACTTTCGATTTCCAGATGATTTGCAATGAGCTAGAACTCATCAGCACGGTTTATGACCCTGATGAATCCTATGCGTACGAATGGTACCTGCAAGATGAATTGGTGGCCATCTACCCCAACCCGACGTACTACTTCGATCAAACGGGCAGCTTTGAACTGACGCTCTCCGTAACTGATTCCTACGGTTGTGTGTATACGGCCGCTGAAGAAGTTGACCTGCAAAACGAATTAAATTTGGACGGATTCTTTGTGCCGAATGTGTTCACCCCGAATGACGACGACTCCAATGACGCATTCTTGATTCCACCGGCCGTTAGCGCTTGTCTCAATTACACTGTAGATATATTTAATCGCTGGGGCCAATTGGTCTATACCATGAATCCTTCAAAATCGGCTTTCGTCGGACAAGATGAAGCCGGGAACGAATTGCCCGAAGGCGTCTACTACTTCACCCTGGAAGTCCTCGACTACCCCTGCAACGAAACACCCGAACTGCTGCCCTTCTGCAGCGGTACACTATCCCTATTCCGCTAATTCCAACTCATTATGAAGCACATCATTTCAACCGTCCTGCTAACGCTCGTCTTGGGCACGTTTTCCGTCTCAGCGCAATCCACATCCATTTCATCTGCAGAAATAAAAGCCAACTACGAAGCCCAAGGCATCAATTTTGACCAAGCAAGCTCCATGGTGGAGATGGTTACGAATAACGCATTGGAAGCGGACGCAAAGGTGATGGCGGATTTTTTGCGGACCATTGCAACGTTTCAGGCTGCAGGAGTTCCAGTACCCATGAACGAGGAGTGGTTAGACCACTGGACCACGGAGTATGCTTTGACCAATGAGCAAGCGCAGGACCTGTACAAGGTCGCCCTGCGGTTTGGCCTGCAGCGCCGCTGATTCAAAAAACACTTATAAAACAAGCCTTCACGGCTACAAATTATGAGGCGGTTCCTCGGAACGCATGCCTAGGAATTTGTTACCCTTGCATTTGTGTACATCACGCAGGCCAACATCCACACTTACCGGAACGAAATCACCAAGACGTGGGGACGATCGGTGCAGACACAACGCGATTGTGTTGAGCTCGCCGAGGCCATTTTTCAGAAGACCAATAAAAAAGTAGCAAGCCATACACTTCGCCGCTTTTTCGGCCTGGTCTCGTTTGATGGACAGTTCCGAAAAAGTACGCTCGACACCCTTGCGAATTTCGTTGGCTACGAATCGTCAGATGAACTCCTTGATCGATTCAAAAATGAAGAAGACCTGGTCGAATTGTTGGTCCGCTTGCAAGTCCAGAATGTCGAAATTGACGAGTACTACATCAACCGCCTCATCGAACGCGACATTTCGATGGAGGCTGTTATGATGGCAGGCCATCTCATTAATCTGCGGCTAGAACAAAACGACCAAGAGCGGATCATTCGCCTGTTTCAGGCCCTCGAACCGATCAACGAGAACAGGCATACCTATTACGCGATCATCTCCGTATTCGCTCACTACGTCGGCCCCGAGTTCCACGCACTTGACGACGATGCCTTCTTGCATCAACTCATGACCGAAACCCCGTTCATCAATTTGGTGCTTTCGTTTTACGTGCCCGAGATGGAGCTGAATTCGGGCTACGGCCGACTCATTGAGCGTATGCTCGTTACCTCAAACGAAAAAGAGCATCACGCCTTTGGCCACAGCCTACTGGCAACGCATTGGCTGCTTGAACGCCATCGTAAAAAAGCGCTTGACCATTTCAGCAAGATTCCTCCTGGAAACTACTTTTCCATTCTCGAGGGCCGAATCGCTGTTTTGGACTACCTATTGCACGGCACAGGCCAGACCCAACCGAGCGACCACTTCACTCCCCCTGCGAACCAGGCCATTTTCTATTTCAAAGCCGTCACCCCCCTTCTTGTCGCGTTTGACCAGGACGAATTGCTCGAACGCCTCATCCAGGAGCATGACCTCCTCCACCTAACATCGCAGCATTGGATGGAAGAGTCGGTCAAGAAGCAAACGGAATTGGCTATGGCCTGGGTTTTTGCCAAGCGCGGCAAGGCCACTGAAAGCAAAGCCACCTTGGCCATTATGAAGGAGACAACATTTCCCCGGGATTACCAAGGATCGACTCAGCTCATCATCAAAGCAACCGAAGCGTTATTGCAGCTTTGATCACATCCATGGACGGTTGCTAGATTCCGCCTGGAACAATACAAGATCCCGCAAGCCTGCCGCAATTGATTTTGGAATGTAACGCACGACAACGGGTCCCGCCGCTGTGTAAATACGCGCATGAGCCAATGCTCGCCGGCGCATCAACCAGCTTTCCGAGAGCACCACGCGTTGCGCCTTTCGGAGTTCCGTTCGAACGTGCTTCTGCCGCAGCCATCCGGTGCGCAATCGCAACTGCCCCTCCGAAACCGTCAATTGAACACCGCGGTATTGGTTAATCGCCGCCCAAACCAACCAGGCACCCCAGAGAACGCCACCAAACCGCATCCACGCCCCTCCCCAAATCAACAATGGCAGTACGGCGAGCGTCCTGAAAATCAACATGCGCGCCAACATCAACGAATGAGGACGAATTTCATCCACTTCCTCTGGCATGGGCGGAAAAAGCATAGCGTTGAGCCGTTCAGCGTGGTCGTGCTCCAAGCCGGGGATGGCCATGTTGACCCCACCTTGAGCCGCATCCGTCTGGGCCCGAGCCTGGTGAATTTTGAACGTCTCAAAACCAACCAGCCGTTGAAGCACACTGCTGCTGCCTTCCAGCATTTGCACCTTGTGCAGGGGAATTTTGAACTCGAATTTTTTCAGCAATCCACCAGACAATTCCAGCCCTTCAGCTTGCGCTCGTACTTGCAATTTGTAGTACCTCAGCACCGCACCGATGAGGGAGACCAACATGCCCACGACAACGACCCCAATGGTAAAAATCGGGATCAGTAGCACCCATAAGAACTTCAGCAAAAACCACGTGACCACGGGCACATCCGAGAGCCAATCCGAAAGCACGCCCTCCAAAGGTTCCGCCAAGGCGACAATCGAACCAAAAGCAATCATCGCATTGCGTAAGTGATTCTGCGTAAGGCCGACTTTGAACAACCGCTCCCAAGACAAGGCAATCAACTGCTCACCGTCCCGTTCATCGGCCTCTTCAGGCGTCCCTGCAGGCTGCTCGTTGACTTCAGAGGACAACACCGCCTTCAAGGTTTTCGCATCCTGAACCGTCAAGGCAGCAAGCTCAACTTCTGCGCCACTCGATCCGGCCGTGTCCACTTTCAGGCTCATGACCCCAAACACCCGCTGCCAAAGCGATTGCTCCAGATTGACCATCTGGATGCGTTCGAAAGCAATCGTAATGCGTTCTCGCTCCAATAGC